>JAEEGL013135678.1_pt1 | contig 42633 bp, 41 predicted proteins | sample 9134231 | NCBI WGS metagenome assembly JAEEGL01 (sample SAMN16246548, study PRJNA631951) | gut metagenome | biome: gut microbiome; feature: rumen; material: fiber-attached | host: Bos | place: Iran: Karaj | collected 2018-10 | reverse complement strand
GAGGCCTCCCGGATCACGGTTCCGTCATCCCAGGCATGGAGGCTCCATGTCAGTTTCTTCGCTCCGTACTCCAGCATCGTCGTCTCGTCCCAGCCGCTTTTCAGACAGGAGCAGTACGCTGCAGCCGTTACATCATAAAAGCTCTTCTCTCCGATGGAAGGAGCATCGCCTGCAAATTCCACGGCCACGAGCGAAGTGCAGTTTCGAAAGGCATAATCCCCTATCGAGACACAGCTCTCCGGAAACCGCACCGAAGTCAGGGCAGCACAGTTGGTAAAAGCCTGGATGCCGATACTCCCGATCCCTTCCGGGATTGATACGCTGCTCAGACATGCACAGTTCAGAAATGCATACGCGCCGATCGCGGTGATCCCCGGCGTGATTTCCGCCGCGCTGATCATGTCCGCGTATTCCAGCCACGGCGCGTCTCCGGCCGGAGACCATTCCGGCATAGGGCCGCTACCCGAAATACGGAGTGTTCCGTCTTCCTCCAGTTCCCAGCACAGCGTTTCCCCCTCATTCCCCGAAACAAGGGTCTCCGCTTCGGCGCTGAACGGAAGAACGGTCATCAGTGCAAGTGCCAGAAGCAGCGTCGTTATTCTTTTTCCGCATGTCTTCATAGGCTGAACCTCTCCGAAACCAGAACCTGCTTCGTATTTCCCATCATAGCACAAGTCTCTGCCGATTCATAGCGAAAAAGGATTGCTCCCGTGACGGCAGTCTTCTTTTCTTGCGAAAGAATACTCTTCGTGATATTATCGCATTAAAGTCTTAAATTGTAAAGGATGTGGTACTTTGAGCAGAACATTCAGTGTCAATCACCCGCTGCTGTTCATCCTGGCCGGTGTGGCTGTTGTCGCTGTTGCGTTCCAGTCGGTCATTTTTCTCCGCAAGGCCTGGAAACGTGCACTGGAACTCGGCTTTTCACAGGAAAAGCTGAAAAAGCTGGCTGTGTCTTCCGCTGTTTTTTCCATTGCTCCGGCCATTGCCGTGGGAATCGGCGTAATCACATTGTCCGGGACGCTGGGACTTCCTCTCCCCTGGCTGCGTCTGTCCGTAGTCGGCGCGATCATGTATGAACTGACAGCTGCGGAAACCGCCGCTTCCGCGCTTGGGACCTCTCTCTCCTCCACATTGACCGCCACCCAGTTTTCCACCATTGCCTGGACCATGACGGTGGGGATCACCACCGGTCTGATCCTGATCCCGCTTTTCTGCGAAAAAACCACGAACGGTATCTCCAAAATCGGGATGAAAGACAGGAAATGGGGCGAACACTTTACAAACGCGCTGTTCTTTGCGCTGATTGCCACGTTTGTCGGCAACGGCCTGGCAGACGTGACCAAAGGCGGGGCAGGGCTTGTCACCGCACTTGTCCTTCTGGTGTCCGCGCTGTTGATGGTCCTGTGCGGCCTGCTGAGAAAAAAACTCGGCTGGAAATGGCTGAACGACTATGCGGTCCCGATCTGCATGGTGCTTTCCATGGCAGCAGCGATTCCGTTCACCGCCTGGCTTGCATAAAAGGAGGGATGATCATGAGTGAATATACAAAGGGAATCCACAGATCCGGACGGCTCTGGTTTCTCTTCGCCTATTTCTTTATCTATCTGTTTCCCGTGGTTACTTCAATCGTTTTTGATGCCTGGCCGAGCTGGGGTCAGTTTTTCGCCGCGGCGATCGGTGTGGTGCCGCTCTACTGGGCAGTCGGGATCGTCGAAGCCTTTTCCTACATGCCCATGCTCGGTCCCGGCGGAAGCTATCTGGCCTTTGTCACCGGGAACATGTCGAACATGAAGGTCCCGGTCGCGCTCAACGCGATCGAATCGGCCGGTGTGCAGCAGAACACGGAGGAAGGGGATGTGATCTCTACTATATCCATTGCCGTCAGTTCTCTGGTCACGCTGGTTGTGATCATCATATTCATCGTTCTGATGGTCCCGCTTACACCGGTATTCTCCAGTGAAACTCTGCAGCCCGCCTTCGCCAATGTGGTGCCTGCTTTGTTCGGCGGTCTCATGGTTGCGTTCCTTTCAAGGACCCCGAAGGTCTCCGTCCCTGTGATCGTGATCACAGTCGCCCTGTTTATCGCTGTTCCTGCACTCAAGGGCATTTACCCGATCGTTCTCCCTCTCGTCGCCGCCGCGGCGATCGCCTATTCAAGATTTCTCTATAAGAAAGGAAGGATCTGATCATGATCGGATGGATTCTGCTTGCGCTGATTGTCCTGTTTTTTGCGGTCCTGCTGGTGCGGGCCCTGCGGTTCCGGCCGCTGCCTGAAGAATCTCGGGAACGGGAAGAAATCGTTTTTGACCGGGAGGCTCCTGTCGAGGCGCTGCGGTCACTCGTCCGCTGCAGGACCGTCTCGCGCGAGGATCCCGCGCTTGAAGACGACGCGGAGTTCGAAAAGCTCATCGCTCTTCTCCCGCAGCTGTATCCGCATGTCTGGGAAAACTGCCCTCTTCTTCGCTTTGACGGACGCGGGCTTCTCTTCCGCTGGAAAGGCTCGGACGGAAGCGGAGAACCCGCCGTGCTGATGGCTCATTACGATGTTGTTCCCGTGGAGGAAGACCTGTGGGAAAAGCCTCCTTTCGACGCTGTTGCCGAGGAGGGCGTGATCTGGGGGCGCGGAACCCTTGACACGAAGAACACCTTCAACGGGATCCTGTCCGCAGCAGAGCACCTGATCCGGAACGGTTTCACTCCGCGGAATGATGTTTATTTCGCTTTTTCCGGCGGAGAGGAAGTCGCCGGCCCGGGTGCTGTGAACATCGTGAACTATTTCAGGGAAAACGGCATCACGCCCTCCTTTGTAGTGGATGAGGGCGGCGCTGTTGTGGAAGGGATCTTTCCAGGCGTGAACATCCCCTTCGGAATGATCGGGATCGCGGAAAAAGGGAAGATGAACATCCGTCTCCGTTACACGGGAGACGGGGGCCATGCTTCCTCTCCCGCCCCCCATACGCCCATCGGCCGTCTTTCCGCCGCCTGCGAACGGATCGAGAACCATCCCTTCCCGCATCACTACACGGTCCCCGTCCGGGCTTTCTTTGATGCTCTTGGTCGCCATGCTTCCTTCGCGTACCGCCTGCTTTTTGCCAATCTGTGGTGCTTCGGCGGTCTGCTGGATATGGTGTGCCGGAAAAGCGGCGGTGCTCTGAACGCTCTTGTGCGGACAACGGTCGCCTTCACGATGATGGAAGGCTCAAAAGCCTCGAACGTGATCCCGTCGAATGCCTGGATGGTCGCGAATATACGGCTCAATCCGGAGGATTCGGTGGAATCCGCGCTGGAGTATATCCGTAAGGTCGTGGACGATCCCGAAATCGACATCAGCAGCTGGGACGGCTCCGAACCCAGCCCGGTCTCCCGGCTTGACTGCGAAGGATGGAAGATCGTCTCGGAAGCAGTCTCAGACACCTGGAACTGTCATTCGGCTCCCTATCTGATGGTGCAGTGTTCAGACAGCCGTCATTATGCGCCGATCTCTGACCGGGTCTATCGCTTTTCCGCGGCGGACATGACCGATGAAGAACGTGAGTCGATCCACGGAAACAACGAAAAAATCCGGATCGAGACCGTACAGCGTGCCGTAGAGTTCTTCATCCGGGTGCTCAGGCGCTGCTGATTTCTCTTTTTTTCACGCCAAAGGACCATCCCTTTCCGGAATGGTCCTTTGTTTTTTCCGTATTTATTTCTCCGCTTTTCTGAGTGAAGCCCTGCGAAGCGCTTTTCCGATCTCGAACACGGGAACCGTAGAGAGCGCCAGGCCCGCGGAAATCAGGAGTTCTTTGGTCTGGAAAGTCCCCGGTTCAATATCGAAGACCTGCTGAAGACCGGGCGTATAGATCGCCGCCAGCGTGAAAAGCGTTGTAACGGCAAAGGCTCCGAGCAGCCACCAGTTGATGTTCTTCAGCATTCCTTTTGAGAAGATGGATCCGGTCCGGGAGCGCATGTTGACGGCACACATCATTTCCGCAAAGTTCACAGTAAGGAAGGCCATCGCCATCGCATTGACACATACCGTTCCCCGGAACATCCCCGCCATGGAGCCGAACTCCAGATGATATCCGATCAGATAGGCCGCGATCTCGATGAAGGCAAGATAGACCCCCTGCCACACCATGTCATACCCGGCACCGTTGGAGAAGATCCCGTCCGTGGAAGCACGGGGTTTCCGCTTCATAACGTCGCCTTCGGCCTTTTCCATTCCCAGCGCAAGGCCAGGAAGAGAGTCCGTCACCATGTTGATCCAGAGCAGATGGACCGGAGAGAGGATGGTGAAATTCAGCAGCGAGGCCAGGAACATGATAATGACCTCCGCCATGTTCGTGGAAAGCTGGAACTGCAGAACTTTGCAGACGTTGTCGTAGATCTTTCTTCCTTCTTCCACCGCATGGACGATCGTGGCGAAGTTGTCATCCGCAAGGACCATATCCGCGGCACCCTTGGTGACGTCTGTCCCCGTTATGCCCATTCCCACGCCGATATCCGCCGCCTTGATCGAAGGGGCGTCGTTCACACCGTCCCCGGTCATGGCCGTGACACAGCCTCTCGCTCTCCACGCCTGGACGATCCGGGTCTTGTGCTCCGGCTGCACACGCGCGTAGACCGAGTATTTCGTGACTTCTTCGATCATCTCCTCATCTGTGAAACGATCCAGTTCCGCACCGACGATCGCTTCCCCGGGATCATGGATGATCCCGAGATCCCTTGCGATGGCAACGGCGGTATCCTTGTGGTCGCCGGTGATCATGATAGGCCGGATCCCTGCCTCACGGCATTCCTGGATGGCATCATAGACTTCCGGACGGCAGGGATCGATCATGCCGGTGATTCCGATGAATATCAGATCGTTTTCGATCTTCTCCGCATCATAACTCCCGGGTTCCTGATTGTATTCCCTGTATGCCGCACACAGGACACGCAGGGCACGGTCGGCAAATTCCTTGTTCTTCTTTTCAACGCCGGCGGCGAGTTCCTCCGTCATGGGCACGATGCCGTTTTCCGTGAGATAACCCGTGCAGCGGGCCAGCATGACATCGCAGGCGCCTTTTGTATACTGTATATAGCCCTTCTCCGTCCGGTGGACAGTCGACATCATCTTTCTTCCGGAATCGAACGGCGCTTCCCCGATCCGCGGCTGCTTTTCCTTGAGAAGATATTTCGGCAGCTCAAGGCTGAACGCATAGTTGACGAGGGCGCACTCGGTCGGTTCGCCGGTGGACTGGGTCTCTCCGGGCTGCAGTTCCGCGTCCGAGCAAAGCGCCATCGCCGTGGCCAGCAGTTCTCTATCGGCCGTGAATTCATCCACCACGGTCATTTTGTTCTGGGTCAGCGTTCCGGTCTTGTCCGAGCAGATGATCTGCGTGCATCCGAGGGTCTCCACCGCCGTAAGCTTGCGGATCAGCGCCTGTCTCTTCGACATGGCCGTAACGCCGATGGAAAGGATAATCGTTACAACCGCGGGAAGGCCTTCCGGAATGGCGGCAACAGCCAGTGCGATCGCAGCGATGAAGGTATCCAGGCCTGTTTCACCGAGCAGCTTCCAGGAAAAGCTCTGATCGGAGATCAGCAGCGATTCCGCGATCCCGATCGCAAAGACCAGCACACAGATACCGATAACGAGCTTTGTGAGGAAGCGGGAAAGCTCCGCCATCTTTTTCTGCAGCGGGGTCTGTTCCTTCTCCGCCTCGCTCAGCGCATCGGCGATCTTGCCCATCTCCGTCTCCATGCCGGTAGCCGTGACCACGGCCCTGCCGCGTCCGTAGACCACTGTGGAGCCGGAATAGAGCATATTTGTCCGGTCTCCCAGGGGCACGTCCGCGTTCTCATCCCGGCAGTACAGCACATCGATGATCTTGTTCACCGGGACAGACTCGCCCGTGAGCGCCGCTTCCTCCACCTTGAGGGAATGGCTTTCCAGGATCCTGCAGTCCGCCGGGACCGCATCGCCGGCTTCGAAAACCAGAATGTCCCCCGTAACGATGTCTTCGCTTTTGATCACGCACACCTGTCCGTCGCGAAGCACCTTGGAAGTCGCCGCTGTCATCTGCATCAGCGCTTCCATTGCCGCTTCCGACTTGCTCTCCTGGATCAGGGACATCACCGTGTTGATGATTACCACCACCAGGATCACGAGGACATCCGCAAAATCGGAAAACCTGAACGTCCCGTGGGCTTCCAGTACGGTCACGACCGCCTGGATCCCCGCCGCAACGATCAGCATGATGATCATGGGGTCGGCAAGAGAACGGATGAATTTTCTGAACAGGCTCTCTTTTTCCGGTTCCGCAAGCTTGTTCTTCCCGTTTTCAGCGAGCCGCTTTTCCGCTTCCGCGGAACTCAGGCCGTCTTCCCCGCTGTTCAGGGAGGCAAGGACCTGTTCCCGCTCTTCACAATAATACTTCATGTTCATTCCTCGTTCCGGTTTCAGATATAAAAAGACTTTTACAGCTTCCGGCTGTAAAAGTCTTGCTAAATACGCATCCGGTATCCGGTCTGCCGAGCCAAGAAGGCTGTGATGACGGCAGGCCGCCGCTGAATCCAGCGAAAGCTACTCCCTTTTGCGCAAAAACCATACCACAACAGGCTTTCGCTGTCAATTGTTTTAAATGTTGAACCGGAAATTCGTGATGTCTCCGTCTTTCATGACATAGTCTTTGCCTTCCAGGCGGAAAAGGCCTTTTTCCCTGGCAGCGTTCATTGATCCGCAAGCTTTCAGATCATCAAAGGCAACGATCTCGGCGCGGATGAATCCTCTTTCGATATCGGTATGGACTTTTCCGGCCGCTTTCGGAGCTTTGGTCCCCTTCACAATGGTCCAGGCGTGGACGTCATCTTCCCCGGCCGTGAGAAACGAGATATAACCCAGAAGGTCGTAGGAGGTCCGGATCAGCCGGTTCAGTCCACGCTCCCTGAGTCCGAGTTCTTCCATGAACATCGCGGCCTCCTCGGGATCCATATCCGCGATATCCTCTTCAAACTTGGCCGCGACCGGGAGCACCGCCGCCCCCTGTTCCTCCGCGATGGAGGCGAGCGCCTTGTAGTTGGCGTCGTTTTGGTAGTCTGCCATGCCGTTTTCATCCAGATTGGCCACATAGATGACCGGCTTGACCGACAGCAACCCGTTATCTGCCAGCATATCACTGTCTTCTTCCGAGAACTCAAAGCTGCTGGCAGGTTTCCCGTCGGAAAGATGCTCGATCAGACGTTCACACGTTTCGGCTTCGTGTTTATATTTCCGGTCTCCGCCTTTGGCATTCTTTTTTGCTCTTTCCAGACGGCGCTCAGTTATCTCGATATCCGCCAGAATCAGCTCCAGATTCAGCGTTTCGGCATCTCTCGCGGCATCGGCTTCTTCCAGGAATATCTCATCGTTGTCAAAACAGCGCACCACATGAACCAGTGCGTCGGTCTGACGGACGACATTCAGCAGTTCGTTTCCCTTGCCGCTCCCTTTGCCGATCCCTGCGATATCCACGAATTCGATAGTAGCCGGCGTATATTTTTTCGGGTGATAGTATTCCGCGAGCCAGTCCAGCCGCGCATCCGGAACCTTTGCCACTCCGATATTGGGTTTTGCTCCGGCATTCGAATAGGCGCCGGTCTCCGCCTTTGCTCCTGTAAGGGCGTTGAAGAGCGTTGTCTTTCCCGCATTCGGCAGTCCCACGATACCCAGTTTCATAGTTGATCACATCTCCTTCTCTCTGACGCAACAAGTATACCACAGCGCCTGTCTTTTTCAACACCCGCTTTTTCCCGGGCAGGAGGAAACATCTGTATTCATGCGCCTTCCTCTCCGGCAGTTCTCTTGCATTCTCCATGAGTATTCTTTGTGCGGCAGGCTCCTGTGTTCACAAACCATATGTTGTTTTTCTCTCTTTTTATGCTATACTATATATAGAATATACTTGTTTGTATTTTTCAGCAGACATATACGTCGCTGATACAGTTTCAAGAGGATGCGGCATCAGCGTCAGTGCATATGAGCCGTCAGACCTTGAAGGAGGATAAGAATGTCCGAAAAGAAATTTCGGGATCCCGAAGCACCCGCAGAAAAAACAGCGGAGAAGTCCGCCGCCCCTGTGAAGAAAGCGGCTTCATCCGGAAAACAGAGGTCGAAAAAAAGCGCTCCCGTAAAACAGGAGCAGGTCGTCCCGGGCCTTGAATCTTCAGTGACGGCCCCGCCGTCGGAATCTCCTGTCCCGCCTCCGGCTCCGGTCCCGGAAACTCCCGCAGTTTCCGAACCCGAACTTCCTCAGCCGCGGAGAAGTGTTGCCTTCATCGGATCGGAATGCTATCCGTTCGTCAAGACCGGGGGACTCGGGGATGTGATGTACGCACTTCCGAAAGCCCTTACCAGGCAGAACTGTGATGTGAAAGTGATCCTTCCCCGCTATCGCTGTATTCCCTGGAAATACCAGGAGAAAATGGTCTATCGCGGGGAGTTCCGGATGGACCTCTGTTCCGACGGGCGTACTTTTTACGTTGGGATCATGGAGTATGTCTGGGACGGGGTCGTTTACGACTTCATTGACAATGAGGATTTCTTCAGTACCGGGAACCCTTATACCAATCTGATCGACGATATCCCCAAATACTGCTTCTTCTCCAAAGCCGCCCTGGCCGCGCTCAACTACATGGACTGGATCCCGGATATCATCCACTGCCATGACTGGCAGGCCGCGCTGGTGCCGGTCTATCTGCGGACGCTTTTTGCCGGAACGCGGATCTCGAGCGCCAAGGTCATGCTCACCATCCACAACCTGCGCTTCCAGGGGATCTATGACATACCGACCATCAAATACTGGTCCGGTCTGCCAGACTATCTGTTTGACTATGCAGTTCTCAAGCAGGGGCATGACGATGCGAACATGTTCAAAGGCGGTCTTGCCTATTCCGATATGATCACCACCGTCAGCGGCACCTATGCGGGGGAGATCCAGTCTCCCTTCTACGGAGAAGGCCTGGACGCACATCTGCGCTTCCACTCCTGGAAGCTCAGGGGCATCGTGAACGGGATCGACTGTGACCTGTGGGATCCTGCAGCAGATGAACTGCTGGCCTCTCCCTATGGTCTGGAGGATGCCATTGCAAAAAAGAAACAGAACAAGCTTGCTCTCCAGGCGCAGCTCGGTCTGGAGCAGGATGAGGGGAAATTCGTCATCGGCCTGATCTCCCGCCTGACAGATCAGAAAGGCCTTGATCTTGTCAACTTCATTCTTCCCGAACTGATTGACGGGAACACCCAGGTCGTCGTTCTGGGGACCGGTGACGCACGGTATGAGAATTCCTTCCGCTATTATGAAAACGCCTTCCGCGGAAGCGTCTGTTCCAGCATCATGTATGACGAAGAGCGGGCGCACAGGATCTACGGCGGAGCGGACGCCCTTCTCGTCCCAAGCCTCTTCGAGCCCTGCGGACTCACACAGCTCATCGCCATGCACTACGGGACCGTCCCCATCGTTCGCGAGACCGGCGGCCTGAAAGATACCGTCCAGCCCTATAACGAATACTCCAACGAGGGCAACGGCTTCACTTTCGACCGCTATGAAGCCTGGCTTCTTCTCGATGCGATCAACCGCGCAAAGACGCTCTATTTCACCGGCCGGTACCGGTGGGATGAGATGGTCCTGCGGGATATGGCCAAGGATGTCTCCTGGGAGAATTCCGCCCGTCAGTACCGCGCGCTCTATCTGGAGCTGAAACCCTGATCCCCGCCTGTAAACCGCACAAAAAAGAAGGATCACCGGAATCCCGGTGATCCTTCTTTTTTGTTTTTGGTCATTCTTTTTCTTCCGGTTCGCCCGCTTCTTCCGCAGGTCCCGGTTCCTTCGGCGCCGCCTCGGGCTCCGCTTTCTCTTCAGGCGCAGGCTCCTGCCGGACCGGGGATTCGTTCTGCTCTGCCTCCGCAGGGGCTGCTTCTCCTTCCGCATATCCGTCCGTCATGGAGATATGCCTTGCCGGACGCTCGATCGTGGCGTCATTCCGTGCTTCGCGCACTTTTTTCACGGAGACGGGCATGAATTCGCCATGTTCGAAATAGTAATCGAATTCCTCTCCTTCCATGGTCTCATGCTCAAGAAGATACTCTGCCACCGCAATCAACTGTTCGGAATGCGCTTTCAGGATCTCTTCGCACTGCTTTTCCGCATCGCTGAAGATCCGCTTGACTTCCTCGTCGATGATCGCCGCTGTTTCTTCCGAATAACTCTTGGTCTGACCGAAATCACGGCCGATAAAGATGGAATGTCCGGAGTTGTCGTAGGAGATCGGCCCGAGCTTTTCACTCATGCCGTATTTCATCACCATATCCCGGGCTGTGGAGCTCGCCTGATGAATGTCTCCGGAGGCGCCGGTGGAAATATCGTCCAGGAACAGTCTTTCCGCCACACGTCCGCCCAACGCCATGACAATACTCTCATACATCTGTGCACGGGAGGTGAAGTTCTCCGCATCCTCCTGCGGACGCATCAGTGTGAATCCGCCTGCCATTCCGCGCGGAATGATCGTGATATAATGCACCGGGTCCACGTGCTCGAGGAATTTCGCCGCGACGGCATGTCCCGCTTCGTGATACGCCGTGAGCTTTCTGGCTTTCTCGCTGACCTTCCGGCTCTTCTTTTCCGGTCCCATCTGGACTTTCAGGATCGCCTCGTCGATATCTTCCATGCTGATGAAGCGATGCTTGCGACGGACAGCCAGAAGTGCCGCCTCGTTCATGAGGTTCTCCAGATCCGCTCCGGCAAAACCGACCGTTCCCTTCGCGATGCTGTTCAGATCGACATCCTCTGCAAGATGCTTGTCCCTTGAATGGATGCGGAGGATCTCTTCTCTTCCGCGGATGTCCGGAAGTCCCACGTAGACCTGCCGGTCGAAGCGTCCGGGACGGAGCAGGGCATTATCCAGAATATCCGCGCGGTTCGTCGCGGCCATCACAATAACGCCTTCATTGCTGCCGAAACCGTCCATCTCCACAAGCAGCTGGTTGAGCGTCTGCTCTCTTTCATCGTGTCCGCCGCCGAGGCCGCTGCCTCTCTGCCGTCCGACCGCATCGATTTCATCGATGAAGATAATGGAAGGAGCCACTTTTTTGGCCTGTTCGAACAGATCCCGGACACGGCCTGCACCGACGCCGACATACAGTTCGACGAAATCAGAGCCCGAAATGGAAAGAAACTGTACGTTCGCTTCGCCGGCCACCGCTTTGGCAAGCAGGGTCTTGCCGGTTCCCGGAGGGCCGACAAGCAGAACGCCTTTGGGGATCCTTGCCCCCATTGCGGTATAGGCCTTGGGATCCTTCAGAAAATCAACAATCTCCGAAAGTTCTTCCTTTTCCTCATCGCAGCCTGCGACATCGGCGAAGGTCTTCTTCTTTTTCTCTTCGCTCCCGAGCCTTGTGCGTGCACGGCTGAACTTTGCGATCCCGCCGGCGCCGCCGCCCTGCCGGTTCATCAGAGCGAACCAGATGACCATCACGCCTATAAGCAGGAGGTACGGAAGAAAGCTCACCCACCAGGGGAGAGTGAACCCTTCCTTGTAATCATATTCTTCCAGGATCCCTGCCTTATACTGCTCGTCGATGATCTCATGGAAATCCTCATAGAACAGGGAGAAGCTGTAAAGGCTGTAGGTCCTGGTTTCCAGAGGCTCCTCCGGATTCCCGGTCCGGACTTCCAGCGTGATCTCGTCCCCCTCCGTGATGAAGGACTGCACCTTTTCTTCCCGGAAAAGATCGACCAGATCTGAATAGATCATAGCTTCCTTTGCGCTGTCTCTCGACATCGTGGCTATCACAGCCACGATGATCAGCAGAAGAAGGACATAGAATCCGATATCCCGGATACGGTTTCGGTTTTGTTTCAAACGGCTATCACCTCACATATATACTTCCGGTTTCAATACGCCGATATACGGCAGATTGCGGTATTTCTCGTTATAATCAAGCCCGTATCCCACGACGAATGCGTCGGGAATCTCAAAACAGGAATAATCTGCATAGACATCCGCTTTCCGGCGGGCCGGCTTGTCCATCAGCGTGACGATGCGGATGCTAGCAGGCTTTCTGACCATCAGATAGCTTTTCAGATAGTTGAGCGTCACTCCGGAATCCAGAATGTCCTCAACAATGATGACATCTTTTCCGCAGATATCTTCGCTCAGGTCTTTGTTGATCTTCACCGCTCCCGTCGAGGTGGTCCCGCTGTAGGAGGAGACCGCCATGAAATCCATGGAGCAGTTCACACGGACGCTGCGCACGAGATCAGCCATAAAAATGAAGCACCCTTTCAGGACCCCCACAAAAATAGGCTCTTTCCCCTGATAATCAGCCGTGATCCGGTCCCCGACCTCCCGCACTTTGGTTTTCAGTTCCTCCTCGGAAATCAGGATGCTCTGAATGTCTTTTTCCATTTTCGTCCTCTGTTTCCCTTTTTCTGTGATTCTTGTTCTTCGGTACGGGCGGATCTGTAAAGTAGATCCTGCCTTTCTGCCGCCGTATCCTTGCTCCCGGAACATCCAGATAGGCCAGTTCCGTTCCGGTCGCAAGCTTCATGATATCCCTTGTGTGCACCGTGCCGAGCCGCTCCGGGCAGAGCCTGCGGATCACCCGGGACTGGACGGCCCCCGGCAGTTCTGCAAGACTTTTCGCCGGAACACTGTTTCCGTCAAAATGCCTGTTGATGAATGTTTCTGCAAGGCTCTCAAGATATTCCGCATCATCCCGGAGCAGTTCCCCGCTGCGCAGCACAGCCCGTTCAACCGCCGGATTGATCTCTTTCAGAACCGGCATCACATGATGACGCACCAGGTTCCTGCTGCAGGCATCCGATACGTTCGAACTGTCCTCCACGTGAGGGACACTGTTTTCTTCAAGATAACGCTCGATTTCCTCCCGGGTCGTGGAGAGCAGCGGCCGCACGATGATCCCTCTCACCGGGGGGATCCCGCAGAGTCCGGCCGTTCCGGCACCGCGGATAAGATTCAGGAGGACCGTCTCCGTATTGTCATCCGCATTGTGTGCCGTGGCGATCCGGTTGCAGCGGTTTTCCTCCGCTGTCTGTTCCAAGAAGGCATAGCGCAGGTTCCGTGCCGCTTCCTCCAGTCCGAGTCCGTTCTCCGAAGCATATGCCGGGACCTTTCCGCAGCCTGTGATGAGCGGGATATTCCGGTCACGGCAGAAACACTCGACAAAGTTCTGGTCTCGCACCGATTCCTCTCCGCGGATCCCGTGCTCGAAATGCGCCGCCAGCACGTCCAGCTGCAGTTTCTCCTCATTCTGCTTCATCCAGTGGAGAAGCGCCATCGAATCCGCTCCGCCGGAAACAGCGCAGAGTACCCGGCTCCCCTTCGGAAACATATCATACCGGGCAATAAGGTCAGTAATCGTCTTCATGTACGCTGTCTCTGGATCCGAATGAAGTATACTCCGGTATCCAGGTGAGTTCTATGGTATCCGTGCGGCCTTTCCTGTTTTTCAGGACGACCGCCTCCGAGAGGTTCGGATCTTCCACTTCCTTATTATAGTAGCCCTCCCGATAGAGGCCGATGACGACATCGGCATCCTGCTCGATCGCACCGGATTCTCTCAGATCGGAGAGAACAGGGCGTTTGTCCTGCCTCGATTCGCTGGCGCGCGACAGCTGGGACAGACAGAGCACCGGAACATTCAGATCCTTTGCCATGATCTTCATCATCCGGCTGATATCGCTCACCGCCTGGGTCCTGCTCTCATTCGACCAGGAATGTCCGCTTCCGGCGGACTGCATGAGCTGGAGATAGTCGATCACGATAAGATCCAGCTTCTCCAGTCTCCGGCACTGCGCACTGATATCCGCCACCGTTACCGAGGAATTGTCGTCGATCCGGATGTCGGTTTCGCTCAGTTCCTGGGCTGCGGAAGCGATATCCCTCCACTGCTGTTCAGGAAGATGCCCGGTGAGCAGGTTCTTCGAGGGGATCGACGCAGCCCTGGAGAGCAGCCTTGTGACGAGCTGCTCGCGGGACATCTCCAGTGAAAAGACCGCTACGGTTTTTTTCTCGCGCATCGCCGCGTGCAGGGCGATATTCAGCGCCAGACTCGTTTTTCCCATACCTGGCCGGGCAGCCAAGATGATCAGTTCCCCTTTGTTCAGACCGAGGATCACATTATCCAGATCCGTGAAACCCGTCGGGATCCCCGGGACCCTGTTTCCCGCTTCGGCAGCAGCATTCAGTTCATCGAACACATTCTGCACCACGGTGGAAACGGGAAGCAGTCTGCCGATCTCCCTGCCGTTCCGAAGCCCGTAGATCATGCGTTCCGCTGTCTCCAGCATGCTGTCGGCCTCTCCGCTTCCCCCGTTCACAAGTTCCGTGATCGAGTCCGCGACCTCACCAAGGCTGCGGAGAAGCGCGCGGTCACGAACAATCGAGGCATATTCCATCACGTTCGCCGCCGTGGGAGTAAGACTGACCGTTTCGGTCAGGTATTCCTCCGTAGTGTCTGTGAAAACACCCCGAACTTTCATCTGATCAATCAGCGTTACGGGATCAATGGTCTGCCCGTACGCGAACATGGAATAGATCGTCTCAAAGATATCGCGGTTGGTCTTCCGATAGAATTCTTCTGCCTTCAGTTTCTCCAGCACATCCGGAATACAGGAGGGCCGGATGAGCATTGCCCCGATTACAGCCTGCTCCGCCCGGTCCGAGTGCGGTATTGTTTTTCCCTGCAGCTCATCCATATGTGTTCTTCCTCCAAATCCAGGTCCTGCGCTGTATTATGCCTCCACGACCAGAAGGTTGATCGTCCCGTTCACCTCATATCCAAGCTTCGCCTTGACGGTATATGCCCCGTACGCTTTGATGGGATCCGACTGAACGATCTTGTTTTTCTCGATATCAATATCAAACTGCTCTTTCAGAGCCGCGGCGATCTCGGCAGATGTGACCGCTCCGAAAAGTTTTCCGGCACTTCCGGCCTTCGCACGGATGATCACCTGGACTCCCTCGAGCTTTTTCGCGTTCTCCTGCGCCTGCGCCTTTTCTTTCGCGGCTCTTGCCGCCTCTGCTTTCTCCTTGATCTTCAGGGCGTTGATGTTATCTGCCGTAGCCGCTGTGGCCAGTTTGCGCGGGAAAAGATAGTTCCTTGCATATCCGTCGGATACTTCCTTGAGATCTCCTTTTTTTCCCTGTCCCCGGACGTCTTCCGTAAAAATGACTTTCATTCGTTTTTCCTCCCGATCCGGATTTATTTATAGTAGTCGTCGATTGCGTCTATTACCTTCTGATAGAGCGTCTCGATATCTATTTTTTCAAACTGCGCCGCCGCTACGCTGCGGTTTCCGCCTCCGCCGAGTTTTTCCATCAGGATCTGTACATTGACATCTCCGATGGAGCGGGCGGAAATAAACGCACCGCCCTTTCCGTCCGGCGCCATGACCAGAGACGCATCGACCCCGGAAATGTTCAGCAGTTCGTCCGCTGCCTGGGCCGCAACGATCCGGCTCTGCGGCTCGCCGGGCGAAGCAATGGCGATGTTTCTGTACAGTCTGGCCGAGGTAAGGACATTATACCGGGCGATCGTTGTATCCATATCCGACTGAAGCAGTTTTTTCACTTCCGTCGTATCCGCTCCGGAACGGCGGAGATAGGCCGCTGCTTCAAAGGTCCTCTCTCCAGTCCGGACGGTGAAGCTCTTTGTATCTAGGACCATCCCCGCAAGCATGGCCTCCGCCTCGCAATGCCGGATGTCCTGCCGCTCGACCACTTCCTGCAGGAGCTCCGTGATCAGTTCACACGCGGAGGATGCATAAGGCTCGATAAAGCTCAGTGCGGAGTTCTGGATATAGGTCGCCGCCACACGATGGTGATCGATCACCACCACTCTTGTGCAGGCGGCAAGAAGATCGGAATCTTCCGCCTGCTCAGGCCTGTTCGTATCCACAACCACAAGGAGCGTCCCGGCATCGGCGCGCAGCATCGCTTCCTGGGTGGAGATGAATACCGGAGCATATTCTTCATCCTGCCGCAGCTTTCTGATGAGTTCGCCCGCCGCGTTGTTTTCAAGGTCGATAACGATACTGGTACGTTTCCCGAACTTCCGCGCGAAACAGGCGACTCCGGCGGCAGCTCCTACCGCATCCAGATCGGCATATTTATGCCCCATGACAAACACCTTTGTGGAGTCCCTGACCAGCTGTGCAAAAGCATTCGCCATTACCCTGGACTTTACTTTGGTGCGTGTTTCAACCTCGCTTCCGCGCCCTCCGAAGAACTCGTATCCGTGGCGGTTCTTGATCACCGCCTGATCTCCTCCGCGGGAAAGCGCCAGTTCTGCCGCATTATCTGCAAACTGCAGCGCTTCTCCGAAGCCGTCGGCATCCTCTCCCAGCCCGATGCTGATCGAGGCGGCGATTCCGACAGAATTCTCCACGGAATGAACGGATTCCACGATGCCGAACTTATCTTCTTTCATCCGGTCCATATCTTTCCGCTCAAATACTGCCAGATACCTGTCCCGCTCGTAACGGCGCAGGATAGCGGCATGTTCTTCGCTCCACTGGTTCAGCTGATCCTCGATCGCCTCGCGGATGTCGTTTTTCCCGCGCTCCGGCTGGTTCCGGATCAGTTCGTCCCAGTTGTCGATGATGATGACAGCGGCGACCGGCCGGCTCTCCTCATACAGGATCCGCAGATTGTCGTGTTCGGTAACATCGACCCAGTATGTGATCCCCATAAAGGCGCCGTTCGCCTCGTCATTGGCCGATCGGATGATGTTTCCGTGAATCTGATATTTTCTTCCCGCCAGTTCGATCAGGTTTCCATAGCGGTTCTTCCCTTCCAGGAGCCATTTCGCGCTGAACTGCGGGACGAGATCGGTGAGTGAGGCATCCAGCCTTGTCCCGGTCGTGCCGCACATATCGAAAAACATCTCGTTTCCCCAGATGATGCGGGAATCATCCAGCCGAAAGACCACGATTGGCAGCGGGAAACTCATCAGGGTGTTGCTCTTGGCGTTATCCGTCTCATACATGACGGATTCGATGTATGCCGTGAGCTGTCTGCGTTTTTTCCTGGAGGTCACCAGTGCAATGATCAGCAGGACGAGCGTGATCCCCGCCTCGACCTCTGCAAGGAGTTTCTGTCCGAAGAACCAGGCGGCGACTGCAAAAGCGGCAAGGAAGAAGAAGTACAGAACAACTCCCGAATCAGCCAGTCTTTTCAGATTCCTGTTCACGGTTTTTCCTCCTTTTTGCCGTACTTTTCCCTTATAATAAGGCAGTGAAACATTATATCAAATCCCTTTCCTCTTTACAATGAAATTTTTTTGAATATAATTTAAGCAGAATCGGAATGATCCATAACAAATGCAGAAAAGGAGGTTTCCCGATGGACCTTGAAAAAACCGTACGCAACCTCAAAGCACGGCATTTTCTTGTCTCCTGTTTCGCCTCCGGAAAAGAGGCTGTCGACTATCTGAAAACCCGCATCTGTGAAACCACCGTCGGCATCGGCGGATGCAAGACCGCGGATCAGCTCGGACTTTATGATGCGCTTTCGGAGAACAACCGGGTCTTCTGGCACTGGAGAACTCCGGGGCAGGAAACACTCAAGCAGGCAAATGCGGCAGATGTCTATATTACCGGAGCCAATGCGATTTCCGAAGACGGAGAGATCCTGAACATCGACGGAAGAGGAAACCGTCTTGCAGGACAGGTCTTCGGGAACAAGCGCGTCTTCATCATAGCCGGGACCAACAAGATCTGCCCCGACTTCGACGCCGCCCTTTACAGGGCGCGGAATGTTGCAGCCGTGGAAAACGGGAAACGGTTTGAAAACCGGAACCCCTGCCGGGTGGACGGGAGATGCCATGACTGCCGCTCCGCAGAGCGGATATGCAACGCCCTTCTGGTCCTCTGGGGACCGATGATGGACATGACGACGGAAGTCGTTCTGATCGACGAAGAACTGGGAATGTGAGGTGCAATGATGATCAAACGGGAGCAGGAACGTATCCGCGAAAGCAAGAAAATGTTCGGCGGCGCAGGAGAGGCGCGCATGACCCATATTCTGGAAGCCGGCGAAGAGATGTACAACAAAGGCCGTGTGTTCAACTACCTGTATCTGGACCCGGGCTGCGAGATCGGATGGCATGTCCATCACGGGGACGGAGAAACCTATCTGATTCTTAAGGGGGAAGGCGAATACAGCGACAACGGTGTCCCTGTAACGCTTTATCCGGGCGATGTTGCCTTTGTTGACGACGGAGAAGGGCACAGCCTTGCAAACCGCGGCTCCGAGCCGCTTGAGGCAATCGCTCTGATTCTCTATAAGTAAAACTGCAGGAAACGGGGAAGAGATATGTGCGGATGCATGTCCCTTCCCCGTTTTCCCGGCAATCCCTTCCCGGCCGGCACATTGCAGATTGACGCACCGCAGCCGGAAGGTGTATTATTCTATCTGAAGAGAGATCGCCGCCTCTTCGGGCCATTGCCCATACTTTCACCAGGAGAGATTATATACCGATGTCTATCACGATCTTCACTCCCGGCAGGACCGAACTTGCCGGAAATCATACCGACCATCAGAACGGAAGAGTACTGGCCTCTGCCGTAGATGTGGGTCTCACCGCCGTCGTGGAAAAAACCGACGGGAAAACCGTCCGCATCGAATCCGAGGGTTTTCCTCCTTTTGATGTGGCACTTGATGAACTGGAGGTGCTGCCCACGGAATTTGGCACTTCCCGCTCACTGGTCCGCGGAATGCTGGCCGATTTTCGTGATCTCGGCCTGAAAATCGGGCCGTTTTCCGCCCGGATCACAAGCAGCCTTCCTTCCGGTTCCGGTCTTTCCTCCTCTGCCGCTTTTTCCGTTATGATCGGGCGCATCCTCAATGAGCTGTTCAACGGACAGGAGGCCGATCCGGTCGTGATCGCACGCTCGGCCCAGAAGGCGGAAAACGTTTTCTTCGGGAAGCCGTGCGGACTGATGGATCAGCTTGCCTGTTCCCTCGGCCACGCGGTGTATGTGGACTTCAAAACCATGGAGATCGATCCGATCATTGCCGATTTCGGTGCCATGGGTCTCGCACTCTGCCTCACGAACACGGGCGGAAGCCACGCGGGACTGGACTCCTCCTATGCCCGTATCCGCTCGGATATGGTCTATGTGGCCAATCTGTTCGATAAAGGGATGCTGAGCGACGTCGATCCGGATGAATTCCGTGCGAAAGGCTGGAGCGCTTCCGACCGGCCCGTGCGGCGCGCCATGCACTTCTTCGATGAGAACGAACGCGTCCCCCTTATGCGGGATGCACTTCGCAGCGGGGACGGAGAGACCTATATGCGCCTGATGAACGCATCCGGCCGTTCTTCTGAAAACCTTCTCAACAATATCGTTACCAGCGCCTCCGGAGATACAAAGCTCGCTGAGGGTCTGGAGAGAAGCGCAGAGCTGCTGGAAGGAAAAGGCGCATGGCGTGTCCACGGCGGCGGTTTTGCCGGCTGTGTGCAGGCCCTGATGCCTGCGGATTACTTCCCCGTCTACAAAGCGGAGATGGAGAAGCAGTTCGGGGCAAACTCCTGCTGGGAACTGAAACTTGTCTGAAACAGCAAAAAAAGCGGTGACCGGACGGTCACCGCTTTTTTATTCCCGAAAAACCAGGATCACTTTCCCATATTCATCTGTGCAGCGACTTCCGCAGCGAAGTCTTCCTGCTTCTTTTCGATGCCTTCGCCCTTTACGAAATGGATCGCATCGACGAATTTAACGGAACCTCCAAGCTTCTTGGCCGCATCGGCGATGTAGCCTTCCACTGAACCGGAGAAGAGATCAGAGCGGACGAACTCCTGCTGAAGCAGGCAGTTCTCCTTGTAGAACGCAGCCATCTTGCCGGCAGCGATCTTCTCCTTGATGGCAGCCGGCTTGGAAGCCATCTTCGGATCATTGTCCATGAGCGCGACCTGAACCTGGAGTTCATGATCGACATCTTCCTGAGGAACCAGTGCCTTATCCCAGTATTTCGGGTTCATGGCCGCGATCTGCATGGCAACGTTCTTGCCGATCTCCGTGGCATCGATGCCGCCTTCGACAGCGAGGTTCACCAGAACACCGCGGGTGCCGCCGGCATGGACATATGCCACGCTGGTATTCTTGTCGAAGCGGGCGAAACGGCGGATCTGCAGATTCTCGCCGATGGACATGACCTTTTCGGGAAGGATCTCGGAAACCGTAAGGTCGGATCCGGGATACTTGCAGTTGAGCAGTGCTTCCACATCAGCCGGAGCGTCGTTCCGGACAACTTTGCAGATATCCTTGACAAATGCGACAAAAAGATCGCTCTTGGCGCAGAAATCGGTCTCGCAGTTCACTTCCACGATCGCACCGACACCGCATTTCGGGCATACTTCGGCATAGGCCATACCTTCCGCAGCAACGCGTCCGGCTTTCTTGGCAGCCTTGGCAAGTCCCTTTTCGCGCAGCCAGTCGACTGCTTTGTCCATATCTCCGTCGGTCGCCTGGAGTGCTTTTTTGCAGTCCATCATCCCGACGTTTGTCATCTCACGGAGTGTTTTTACATCCTGAGCGGTGAATGCCATTGTTATTTCCTCCTATCATCATTTTAAAAAAGGGGCTTGTTTTCAGGCCCCTTTTCCTGTTTCAAAACGGTTCTTATTCCTCGACAGGCGCCGCAGTCTCGGCTGCTTCCGCCATGACCTCTTCCGCACTCTCTGCGTCTTCGCCCTGATGTCCTTCCTGGACGGCGTTCGCCATGCATCCGGCGATGAGGCGGATGGCACGGATGGCGTCATCATTGGCAGGGATCACATAGTCCACTTCATCGGGGTCGCAGTTGGTGTCGACGATCGCCACGATGGGGATATGGAGTTTGCGGGCTTCGGCAATGGCGTTGTGCTCCTTGCGGGGATCCACGACAAAGAGAGCTCCGGGGAGTTTCTTCATGTCCTTCACGCCGCCGAGGTACTTCTCGAGCTTTTCCATCTCGCCGAGATGTTTCATGACTTCCTTCTTCGGGAGCATATCGAAGGTGCCGTCTTCCTGCATCTTCTTGAGCTGTGCGAGTCTTTCGACGCGGGTACGCATCGTCTTGAAGTTCGTGAGCATGCCGCCGAGCCAGCGGGCATTGACGTAATACATGCCTACGCGGGACGCTTCTTCGCGGACAGCGTCGGTCGCCTGCTTTTTCGTTCCGACGAACAGGATGGAATCCCCGTTCTCGCTCAGCTGGCGAACGAACTCATAAGCTTCTTCCAGTTTTTTGACCGTCTTCTGAAGGTCGATGATGTAAATGCCGTTACGCTCACAATAGATGTATTCGGCCATTTTGGGGTTCCAGCGTCTGGTCTGGTGACCGAAGTGGACACCTGCTTCCAGCAGCTGTTTCATGGATACTACGGATGCCATTTGTTTTCCTCCAATTATTTGTTTTTTCCTCCGGGAACCTCATCCCCTCCGCCAAGCCATCCGGCCACATGGGGAAAGTCCGCTCCCGTGCGAAATGCTTGAATATAATAACAGAAGCGCCTTCTGTTTGCAAGGTTTTTTTCTTCTTTTTTGTATAATTCTGTTTTCCGGCGGTCCTTTTTCCTCTTTTCCCGTTTTCCTGCGTGTTCCTCTCCAAAAAGGCCGGACACAGCACCAAAAACAGAGCGCCGCGGGATCATCTTCCCGCGGCGCTCTGTTTTTCCCGGCAGAAGCATCCGTTCAGCCCGCGAAACGTTCCACTCTCTCCGTCAGCATTCCTTCCAGCAAGGAAAGATCTTCAGCCGAGAAACGTTCCCGGCTTACGAGCACGACCAGATTCCCGCCGTTTGCTTCCAGGAAGTCCCCCATCATTCCATCCAGTTCGCGGACCGCTTCCCCTCCGGCATCCAGAGTCAGCGTATCATAATCCCGGTCGGAACTCACGAGGATCAGTTCGCCGCTCCCGTCTCCACTTTCCTGCCTGCAGGTCAGGAATACCGTTTTCACCTCCGGTGTAAGGCTGCCTCCTTCCCGCACGCTCTGCACAGCCGCTTCCGTCCAGAACTGATCGAGCGGCGCGCTGCTGCGCAATTCTTCCAGCGCGGACTGGACGTTGGCCAGTTCTTTCTTCGCCTTCTCCGCAGCTGCAAGGCAGGAGACGCCCGTGAAGATGACGCAAAGGGTGAGCACAATAAGTACAATATTGGACAGCGCGATAAATCTCTTTCTGCTTTCCTCGTTTTTCACCGTTCATTCCTCCGTTTTTCCCCGCTCTTCACCGGAGACGGGATTTTCTCGCTCAGTATCCTCTCCGCCACACGTCGGAATTTTTCCTTCTCCTCCAGTCCGGCCAGCGGCGGACCTTCCAGATCGATCAGGAGGTATTTCGGGCGGTTGTTCTTGAAGATGACCGCTTCACCCATAGCATCCGCGATCCGTGTGACCCGGGAGAAGTTCTGGTTTGCCTCGGATACCGAAACGATCGAATCGGTATCGATCTTCATGCGCTCCACCTCAGCCTCAGAATCCTTTTGTCCATTATAACCGATATTAGGTAAAATACAAGCTATTATTTTACCTATTTTTCTCTCTTTTTCCCAAATCGTCCGGAACTGTCTCTCCTGTACCTGACAAACGGATCCATTGCCCGGCAAAACTGCTCTCTTTTCGGCCATCTGAGTTGACAAAGCGCTGTATTATGATATTATAACTATTTGCTAATATGGAGTGGTATGTCCTTTCGATGTTCATCTGTACCTGCTCCTTCCTCCGGTCTCTTCCGGAGGAAAAGCCGCCGAACTGTAAAAGGAGCGCGCAACGCATGTGGGGAAATAAACGCAGAACTCTTTCTCTGGTCCTGAAAATACTTGCCGGTCTTCTGGCTGTCGCACTGGCATTCGGGATCTACAAAGCCTACCGGAGCCAGCTTGCCAAAGACGCGGTGGAAAAACACGAGTATTCCGCCGTTTATCAGGAACATACGCAGAATGAAGTGGAAGCAAAGCAGGCTTACAACGATCTCATCGATGAAGAATTCGAAAAGGACGCCGCATGTGTCCGCGTGAATCTCCCGGGAATCGTCTGCTGGGGCGACACGCTTACCGTGGGAACCACGGGCGGCGTTTCCTATCCTTCCGTTCTCCAGGATCTCATCAATTCCAATATCTGCAACGTTTACAACTTCCGTGCGCAGATGGAGAAACTGGGCGATTTTTCCTCCAGCCGTGTGGTCTGGTCAGACTATAAAGTCATGATCCCTGTCGTGAACATGGGCGTTTACGGAGAATCCGCCCCTACGATTGCCGGACGTAGCGGAGCCATGCCCTACCTTCTTTACAGGAGCGTCACGATCCCGGAGGACTGTACCGCTGTTCAGGTCACGCTGACCTGCGCGGTCGGGCAGCCGGTCAATCCGCTTGAGAACGGAGAGAGCGGGATCAACGACGTATCCATCGCAGGCGTGACGGGGAAGCTCTCACGCGTACGCGCCGGCCTTTATATGTTCACGCGAAACGAGCCCGGTGATCCTGTCCTTGCTGAAGCCGGTACGGAAGTCATCACCGCCTGTTCGGATATGTACACCGATTTTATTCCCGTTATCCTGATCGGCACCTACGGAGGCTATACTTCCACGGAAGACTACATTGAGATGATCCGTTCGATGATCGGCCACCACCAAACAGAAACGGGACGGTTCCTGATCGTCGGTCCATTTACCAGCAGTTCATCCAGTGCCGGCAGCCGCTTTACCGTACAGGAGCAGGCCCTTCAGCAGGTTTTCGGCGATAATTTCATCAATGCCCGGAAGTACTTCTGCTCCGATGCCATGAACGATGCAAAACTCAGCTATACCAAAGCCGATCAGCAGGATGTCTCCCGTGGGACCGTTCCGGGCAGTCTCCGCAATCCGCTTGCCCCTGAAGAACTCACAGCGACCGGGTATGAACTGCTCGGCAAACTTATTTACACACGCATGGACCAGCTCGGCTGGTTCGATGAAGTCAGAGAGGAGCTGGGAATCAATGCCCAATAACACCTACGATCCTTCCGCCCGCACAAATGCTTCCGGGGCTGCGCCTGATCAGGCGGCCGGCGCCAAGATCTTCATTCTCCCGCAGGATCAGGCGCAGAGCGGAGAGGTGACCATCGATCTGCTCGCGCTGCTTCGCTCGGTCTGGAAGAATTTCGTCTATGTGATCCTTCTCGCCGTGATCGGCGGCGCAGTCATGTTCTTTTACACATCCCTGTTTTATGTTCCGACCTATGAGACCGACATTGCCCTCTACGTCAATGACGCCTCGGTCTCCATCGGAAACGCGAACATCAGCATCTCTTCCCTGAGCAGCGGTGTCACCGCCGCAAGCAAGCTGGTCAACACCTATACTTTTGTGCTCGATTCCCGGACCACGCTGAACGAGATCATTGAAGTGACCGGTGTTCCGTATGACTACAAAGAGCTCGGAAAAATGATCCGCAGCGAGTCAGTGGAAGGGACAGGTGGCCTCAAGATCTATGTGAAGAGCAGCGATCCCATGGAAGCGGAACTGATCGCCAACACGATCGCCGATGTTCTCAGCCAACGCATCACCGACGTGATCGAAGGCTGTTCAGTGAAGGTTGTGGACTATGCGTTCGTTCCGTCAAGCCCGGAGCATGCGAACTATGTGAAAAACACCGTTATCGGCATGATCGCCGGCGCACTGCTGGCTGCCGTGGTCATCGCCGCCGTGAGCTTCATCTCGGATATGAAGGACAAGTCGGTCCGTTCCGTGGATGATTTCCGGGCGGCTTACCCCAACATCCCCGTGCTCGGCATGATCCCGGATATGACCGTCAGCGGAGGGAAAAAGGGGTATTACTCCAGCTACTATACCTCCTATGAGAGCAGTGTCAAAAAACCTGCCGCAGCGAAAAAGAACGGGGAGGATAACTGAAGATGGCACAGAAAAAAACCGGCGCTCCCGCCGCAAAGAGTTCGCGCAGGATCATCTGCGAGCATGTGTCCTTTGACGCAAAGGAAGCTTACAAACGTCTGCGAACGAATATCCTTTTCTCCTTCAGCGATGAAAAGACCTGCCATACCATCGGCCTTACCAGTTCCGCCCCGGGAGAGGGAAAAAGCGTGACCGCTGCCAATCTTGCCTACTCCCTCGCACAGACGGACCGCAAGGTCCTCCTGATCGAGGGGGACATGCGGCGCCCTTCCCTGCATACCCTTCTGGGCATGGAGATCCAGCCGGGACTTTCCAACTATCTCTCGCAGATCAATCTGCAGGGAAACCTGTTCCAGAAATATCTCCCTTCCGACGGGTCGCGTCCCTTTTATTTCCTTTCATCCGGGGAAATCCCTCCCAACCCGGCGGAACTTCTCGATTCCGGACGGATGAAAACGCTGCTGGAAAAAAACAGCGAACTGTTCGACTATATCATCATCGACCTGCCTCCTGTCGGGGCGGTGACGGATGCGCTGACTGTAGCCGGCATGGTGGACGGGATGATCGTCGTTGTCCATGAGAACGTCACTCCCTACGGATTCCTCTCTGAAACGCTGACGCAGCTCAGCTATACCGAATGCCGGATCCTCGGAGTCGTAATGAACGGGGTCGACCTTTCGGGAAGCAAATACGGAAGCCGCTATGGCGGACATTACGGAAAATACGGCGGTTCCAATCATTATTACAGCTACACTTCCGATAAGGGAAAGTGACGGCTGCCCATGAAAAAACATCCTGTAAAAAGGCCGTATGTCTCGATCCTTCTCATCGGAGGGATCTTTCTGGCTGCGGCGCTCCTCCTGTTTTTTGCTCTGCGGGCCGACCGCCGCGTTGACTCCGTGCAGATCGAACACGGCGGCGAGCAGCTGACCAGACAGCCGGTCACTTCGATCGAACACGACGGAGAATGGTACAGGCTCCGGAAGGATGTCCAGACCGTTCTGCTCATCGGGACCGACTCGCTCCAGGACACGGAAGCCGATCCGGATCTTGATCTGTTCTACAACTATGACCAGGCGGATTTCCTTGCGCTTGTCGTTTTTGATGACGCAGAACGGACCTGCACCTTTATCCACATCAACCGGGATACAATGTGCAGCGTTCCCTGGCTGACCGTGAACGGCATGCTCGGCGGAGAGGATATCGAACAGATTGCCCTGGCTCATACCTACGGGACCGGGGGAGAAGATTCCTGTGAAAATACCTGCCATGCCGTACAGAATCTTCTTTTCGGCCTGCCCGTAACGAGCTACGCCTGTGTCACCATGGATGCGGTCCCTGTTGTAAACGATATGATAGGAGGAGTCACGCTCACCCTAGAAGAGGATCTTACCGATCTGGATCCCTCGTACACGAAAGGCAGCCGCATCACGCTGCGGGGAGACGCGGCGCTCTCCTTTGTACGTGCCCGCATGAGTGTGGGTGACGGGCTGAATCTCTCCCGCATGGGAAGACAGAGACAGTATATCGCCGCTTTCATCGATGCTTTCCGCACTTCCTCCGGAAAGGACGACGCCCTCCTTGTCCGGATCGTGGAAAAGCTGGACAAAAAACTGCTCCTGAATCTCGGAATGAATCAGATCCGCTCTATTTCCGAAAAGATCCGGGAATATGAGATCCTTCCTCCAGTTGTGCCGGAAGGGGAAAACCGGCAGGGCGAAGTGTTTATGGAGTATTACGTAGACGAAGCTTCTCTCTGGGAGACGGTGCGCAGCCTGTTCTGCGAGGATCAGCCGGCCTGAAACAGCTGAAAAAGGGAAAAAAGAGGAACTGGATACCGGTTCCTCTTTTTTCCCTTTTTCTATTTTGTTTATGCCTGCTCCGCTCTGTTGAGGCTCTTCTGGCGGCTGGACAGGATCAGGAATACGAATCCCAGCGCGAAGAAGATTGCCAGGGAGGCCACAGCGATATTGATCGTGCCTCCTGCCAGTTTCACCCATGCGATCACCGCGGAACCCAGGAATGAGGCACCCTTGGAAAAGATATCGTAGATACCGAAGTATTCGCCGGAATTCTCCGGTGGGATGATCTTGGAATAGTAGGAGCGGGAAAGCGACTGGATGGATCCCTGGAAGCAGCCGACTCCGAACGCAAGGATCCCGAAATCAAGCAGGCTGCGGAGCGTCAGCGCATACAGACAGACACAGAAATATCCTGCGATACAGATGAGGATCAGCGGAACGGTGCGGAAACGCCTGGACAGCCGCGCAAAAACCAGAGAACCGATCCATGCAACAACCTGTGTGGCCAGCAGAAAAACGACCTGCCCGACCGTCGGGAGTCCGAGATCCGTGCCGATGTTGATGCAGTTGTCGATGATCGTACCGACTCCGTCGATATAGAGGAAAAAGGCGATCAGAAAAAACAGGACCTTTCTGTCCTTCACGGCGATTTCCTTCAAGGTCCCGAATATCTTCCCGAAGACCTTCCGGACGGAACTGTTCGAGGATTCGACAAAGTTGCGCTGCCGGTAGTTTTTCAGAAGGGGGATCGTAACGAGCAGCCACCACCCTGCCGTAACGGCGAATCCGAGGATCCTGCCAAGTGCTGCGGAAAGGAGCGGTGATTTCAGGATCCCGCCTCCGCCGCTGAGGATATAAAAAGCCATTGCGAAGACAAACGGGATACAGGAGCCGATGTATCCCCACGCATATCCATAGGACGACACCTGATCCATCCGGTCCTCTGTCGTGACGTCGTTGAGCATGGAATCATAGAAAGTCAGGGATGCCTGATAGAGGATCTTCGTCAGGACATAAACAGCCAGAAACAGAAACCAGCTCCATGCAAACCCGTTCAGCACGCAGCCGATCACCCCGGCTGCGACCGTCGTCTGGAAAAAGAGCTTCTTGGTTTCTTCGCGGTCTGCCAGTGCGCCGAGCACCGGTCCGAGAAGCGCTACGATGATTGTGACGACCGAGATCGCGATCGAATAATATGCTGTGGCCTGATCCCCTGTGATCTGACCCGGCGCTGTTCCGATCGCAAGTTCCTTGAACCAGATCGGGATCAGCGAGCAGGCCAGCATCGTGAAGGCCGAATTCCCCACATCATACAGGACCCAGGAAAATTCCTGTCTGGTGAGATCCCGGAATGCTTTCAGCCTGTGTATACGTTCGAACAGTCCTCTCATTTCGCACGTTCTCCTTCCAAAATATGCCGGTGTTTCTCTCCTCTCAAGTTCTGCCGTGTCCGCCGGCAGAATGCGGGAACTCTATGCCGGTCCGTCCAGAATGACTTTCCAGGCGGATTTCAGTTTATCCATCGTCCACGCAGCGTTCGCCGGGCTTGTGGACGGAAGCAGGGCCGCCTCCATCCCCAGTTCTTTTTCCTGATGCCGGTGATAGCAGTTCCACGACGTCCTTCCGTTGCAGAAGACCCGTTCAATGCGGCTTTCCGCAAGGATCGGTCTCAGGTCTGTGGGCGTCACGTTCCGGATACTGCTGTCACTCGATCCGGTAATATCACAGCTGTAGATGGCATCCCACAGAGCGATATGATGCCGGAGAACAAACGCTGTTTTTTCTCCGATCCCTCCCGGGACCGGTTCATCGTAAAGAGCGGCCATAAGCGGCCAGAAACGGTTCTGCGGGTGCCCGTAGAAAAACATCTGTTCCCGCGACTTCACCGACGGCAGACTTCCCAGGATCAGTATCCTTGACTCTCTGTCATACAGGGGCGGGAAAGGGTGTACGATGTGTTCAGCTTCCATCCGCACAGTTCCTTTTCTCCTGGAATGATCTCTTCGGATAATGCATCGGCCCCGGCGGATTGGCCGGGGCCGATATGACAGTCTTCTTTCAGTAGTTTTCGGCGTTCACTTCGAAATACGCCTGCGGATGCGCGCAGACCGGGCAGATTTCCGGTGCGTTCGTTCCGATGACGATATGTCCGCAGTTGCGGCACTCCCACACCTTCACTTCGCTCTTGGCGAACACTTCCGCCGCCTCCACATTGCGGAGCAGCGCACGGTAGCGTTCCTCATGATGCTTCTCGATCGCCGCAACAAGGCGGAATTTCTCCGCCAGTTCCGGGAACCCTTCCTCTTCGGCGGTTTTGGCAAAGCCTTCGTACATGTCGGTCCATTCGAAGTTTTCACCAGCTGCGGCCGCTTCGAGGTTTTCCGCCGTACTTCCGATACCGTTGAGTTCCTTGAACCACATTTTCGCATGTTCTTTTTCGTTGTCCGCCGTTTTCAGGAACAGGGCAGCAATCTGTTCAAAGCCGTCCTTCTTTGCTTTGGACGCAAAATAGGTATATTTGTTCCTGGCCTGGGATTCTCCTGCAAAAGCGGCTTCCAGGTTCTTTTCCGTTTTTGTTCCTGCGTATTTGCTCATTTCATTCTCCTTTTTCTGCAGTGTGTTTTCCAGCGCGTCAAAGCGGAAGCAGTGCCGTGATCTGTTCTTTCGGTCTGAATCCCACGGATGTGTTCACAACTTTTCCGTCCTTCAGGATAATGACTGTCGGGATGCTTGAGACCCGGAACGTGTTTGCCAGCACCGGTTCCTCATCCACGTTTACCTTTCCCACTTTGATCTTTCCTTCATACTCCGCGGCGATTTCTTCGATTACCGGTCCGAGCATGCGGCAGGGACCGCACCAGGTGGCCCAGAAGTCCAGCAGCACCGGGATATCGGACTGCATGACTTCGCTTTCAAAATTCTGCTGTGTGATCGTATACTCCATTGATTTTTCCTCTCTTTCTGTTGATTTGCTCAACAATCTGCCGGTTCTGACTCAATCTTCAAAACTCAGTGCAAAATCGGCTGCCCGTTCGCCGGCGATACGGCCGGTGTTTACCGCGAACCCCATCGTGTTCCCCGGGAAATAGAACATATAGGTCCCGTCGTAGATCTCATTGATGTCACTGCCTGCGCCCCAGAGTCCCGGGATCGGATTGAACTCCGTATCCACGACCTCCTGCTTCCAGTTCACCTTGATGCCTCCCAGCGTACCGTATCCTCCGATACAGCCGACCGCCGCATAGAAACGTTTCCCGCGGTAGGGGAGCAGATACTTGCGGTTTTTGCCGAAGAGTTCATCATAGTTGTCGTCACAGGCATCGTTGTACTCTTCCACGGTCTCCACAAAGTTCTCTCTGTTCATTCCGATCTTGTCCGCCAGTTCCTCCAGCGAGTCCGCCGCGTAATAGCAGTCCGGATAGATCTCGGTGAGCTTCGTGAAGCGCTCGTCGAAATTATCGATGTTGCCGCTGCCGAAAACATTGGAGGAGAACGGCATGCCGTTTCTGCGGAAACGCTTGATGATTGAATCGTCAACGATGTTGTAGACCCGTTTGCCGGTCTGTTCGTCGATAATATTCGCAGCCACGGAACTGTTCTGCATGATCGACTCGTCACAGATACGGAATCCCTGCTTGTTCACCGTGAGGTTTGCCTGGCTGAACACACCGCGCAGCTCGATCGCCTCAGGATCGGAATCCCCGATCGGGGAAACGCCGCCGGTCGCCTCGATGGACATGCGTCCCTTCGCGCCGCCGATTTCCCATACCATCCGGATACCGTCTCCGACAATCCCGGGAACAGCAAAGTTGAAGACATTCTTCCCGAAATCCAGTCCCGTATATTCCCGGATCATCTCCGGATTGCATCCGAAACCTCCCGTCGCCACGATCACAGCCCTGCAGCGGAGCTCCACCTCTTCGCCCTGAGCATTCTTTCCAAGGATACCACATACCTTTCCATCTTCCTTTATGATCCTGGTCGCCGGAGTTTCCAGAAGGAATCGGGCTCCCAGCTCCTGCGCCCGGCGGTAGAGGATCCGGTTCATCGTGGAAGCCGCCCGCGGACCGGGAATCGAGCCGTCCTCCGGCTGGACCACATGCCATGTGGCCTCCGAATCCGGAAAATACTTCACCGCTCCAGCGAATTTGACGCCCATGTCCTCCAGCCAGTCGATGGTGTCTCCGGATTTCCAGAAATATTCATGAACAAGCCTCGCGTCCGTGTGCCAGTGGACATAGTCCATGAATTTCCGGAAAACATCTTCCTTGGTGAGGTTGCTGAATGCCGCTTTCTGAATCCGGCTTTCCACACCGAACGGCCCCATGCCCATGTTGGCCGTCCCTCCGACGTTGTTCGCTTTTTCAAATACAACCACCGAAGCACCTGCTTCCGAAGCGGAAACCGCAGCGCAGAGTCCTGCCGGCCCTGCCGCGATAATTCCCACATCTGCTGTCAGTTTCATTGCTATCTGCTCCTTTCCCGTTATAACCCGGCTGTCATGATCAGCTACAGGATAGTTATGAATGATGTTCTTATACAGTATACCATCCGTCCGTGCTTCTGTCGATACAGCTGCGGACGATTTTCTTTCCGCTGTCCGCTTCCCGATCCGCCGCTTCCTTTCTCCGGTGCCGGAAGCAGAGCCTCTTTTCCGGAAAATGAAAGAAGAATCGAAAAGACCTCTTTACTTTAGTTCGCTACCGTGTTATATTGATGAAGCAATTTATCATTAAGCCGGAGGATGAAAATGAAAAAAACGATCTGTCTGATTCTTGCACTGCTTCTTGTCTGCGCGCTGTGCGCCTGCGGCAAAAAGGCCGCTCCGGAGGAGACCGTATTCACTATGGGGATCGATCCGGAATATCCCCCCTTCAGTTATCTGGACGACAATGGTGAGTATACCGGGTTCGATGTGGAGATCTGCAAAGCCGCCTGCGACTACCTTGGCTGGAAGTTTCAGGTCTTCGGCGTCAACTGGGATGAAAAACTCGTTCAGCTGGACGCGAAAGAATGTGACTGCGTCTGGTCCGGCATGACGATTCTGGACAGCATGAAGGAAGCCGGATATGTGATCTCCGCTCCCTACTATGACAACACGCAGGTCCTTCTTGTAAAGGAAGGAAGCGGTATTTCCTCTTCTTCGGATCTCGCCGGGAAGGTCGTAGCCGTTCAGCTGGGCACGTCGGGCGAGTCCCTGCTCAACGGAGACCTTCAGGATCTTACCGATACATTCAGTGAACTGATCACCTGCGACAGTTTTCTCAAATGTTTCACGGAACTTGCCGGCAATGCGGTGGATGCTGTTTTTGTCGATCTTCCGGTCGCTGCCAGCTACTGTGCGGACAATGCGGGCTATGTGATCATCAACGAGAACCTCGGCGCCGAACAGTACGGCATTGCTTTCCGTTCCGGGGATACGGAACTCTGCGCCAAGATCGAAGAAGCTGTCGCTGCCCTGGTCGCCAACGGGACCTATGCAGAGATAGCCGCGAAGTATCCGGACATCGTCAACAACCTGCTTTTCCTCAACAGCTGAGCCGCACCGTCTTTAAAACCTTCAAGCCCGAAAGCGCTTAATGCGCTTTCGGGACTTTCCGTTTTTTGAAATGAGGTCTGCTCTATGTCACTGTGGGCAATGGTCGTGAAAATGAGCGAAGGACTTGGAAAGACCTGCGCGATCTTTTTCCTGACGCTCCTGTTTTCCCTTCCGCTCGGCATGATCGTGGCGCTTCTCCGCATGAGTAAAAGCAAAGCGGTTTCCGGTGCTACGCGTTTCTGCATCTCAGTCCTGCGCGGGACCCCGCTGATGCTCCAGCTCCTGGCAGTCACATACGGTCCATACTACCTTTTTGGAATGAATGTTTCCCGCAACAAGCTGATTCCCGTCATCATCGCTTTTTCCATCAATTACGCAGCCTATTTTGCGGAGATCTACCGCGGCGGGATCGAATCCATCCCGGGGGGGCAGTACGAGGCTGCCGAAGTACTGGGCTATTCCCGCTTCCAGACCTTTATACGCATCATCCTTCCCCAGGTCGTGAAGCGGATCATGCCGAGTGTTACAAACGAAGTTGTAACACTGGTCAAGGATACGTCGCTCGCCTTCACAGTATCGTATCAGGAAATGTTCACGATCGGAAAACAGATCGCCAACTCGCAGACGAGTTTCATGCCTTTCCTTGTCGCCGGCGTTTTCTATTATGTTTTCAATGCCATTGTGGACTGGGCGATGGGCCGGATCGAAAAGAAACTCGATTATTACAGATAGGAGGGAGGATCCGCCATGCAGCAAGAAAACCGTTTTGGACCGATGCCGGGCAGTCCCCCTGTGCTGGCGCTCCGGAACATCCGGAAGGCTTTCGGAGATCTGTCCGTTCTGCGGGACATCTCTCTTGCCGTGGATCAGGGCAATGTGGTATCTGTCATCGGTCCTTCCGGATCCGGAAAATCAACTCTACTGCGCTGCGCAACGTTCCTGGAGACCGCAGATGCCGGGAACATCCTGTACGACGGCCAATATGCGATGCGCGACGGTCTTTATGGAGGGAAAAAAGAACTCCGGGAATTCCGTAGACGTTTCGGCCTCGTATTTCAGAATTTCAATCTTTTCCCGCACTACTCCGTGATGAAGAACATCACCGAAGCCCCGGTCCTGCGCGGTTTCAGCCGCACGGAAGCGGAGGAAAAGGCCTTTTCCCTTCTGAAAAAGATGGGACTGGAGGGAAAGGAAAACGCCTATCCCTGTCAGCTTTCGGGAGGTCAGCAGCAGCGGGTCGCCATTGCGAGAGCCCTCGCCATGGAACCGGAGATCCTGTTCTTTGATGAACCGACTTCCGCGCTGGATCCGGAACTGACCGGTGAAGTGCTGAAAGTCATCCGTCAGCTGGCAGATGAGAACATGACCATGGTCATCGTCACGCATGAAATGGCTTTCGCCCGTGCCGTTTCCGAATGGGTCGTCTTCATGGATGGAGGCGTTATTATTGAGGAGGGTCCTCCCGAGTCGGTCCTCGGAGATCCGTCTCAGGAAAGGACTCGCCAGTTTCTGCGCAATTATCAGCAATGATTTCTGAAATGACCCTTGAATACTGGTATGCAGATCCGACCGGGAACATCACATTGCTGGTCGCAGGTTCCCGAGCGCCTGAACTTCACCCGGCGATTGCCGGGCTGCTTCTGGCCGCGGAACCACGTGCCGAACAGGTCGGTTTTCTTTCTTCCGTTTCCTGCGATGCGGTTTCTCTCCGCATGGCGGGGGACGAATTCTGCGGAAATGCCGCCCTTTCTTCCGCGGCAGCTGCCCTGGAGTCTTCCGGCTCTTCCTCCGGAACACTGAAAGTGGATGTTTTCGGTCAGTCCGGATCCCTGCAGGCAGAACTATGCAGAACCGGCGACCGCCGTTATTCCGGCAGCATCGAAATGCCCTCTCCTTTGGACATTTCCGAGTGGGTCCTTTCCCTATCGGGGCAGGATTACCGTTTCCCTGTCGTCCGATTCCCGGGAATCTGTCATATCCTTTGCACCTGCCCTCTTGAGAAGACTTTTGCGGAGCAGGCGATCCGCATCTGGTGCCGTGACCTGGACACCCCCGCTCTGGGGATCATGCAGCTTGACCTGCAGGCAGGCAGTCTTCTGCCGCTGGTCTATGTTCCGGCGCTGGACACGCTCTACTGGGAGAGCTCCTGTGCCAGCGGGACCTGCGCCGCCGCCACCTGGCTCTCCTCGAAAGGCGGAGGAGCTGGTCTTTTCCGCTTCTCTGAACCCGGCGGAACGCTCGGAGCCCGGATCGGGCAGGGGATACTTTATCTATCCGGAAGCGTTGCACTGGAAAAGAAAACGCTGTCCATACCCGCAGAAAGAAGAAAACCGCTCTGAACCAGTCAGAGCGGTTTTCTTTATCCGTGTCAGCGGATCCTTCTGTATTCCAGATAATAGCGTTTGTCTCTGGCGCTGCCGATGGAGAAGCTTTTCCGGGGAAAGATCGTGCCCTTCCGGACCACGGAAAAAAGATCCTCCCTTTTCACTTCCGGAAGGAGAAGAAATGCAGCATGCTCTCCGCTCCCGATCGTCCGCGCTGCCCCGTCACCGTGGATATAGTCTTCCGTTCCTCCGTGAAGCCGCGCATATTCCTCTATCAGTCCGTCCGCGGCCGAGACAATCTCCCCCGTCGACAGGCCGGAAATCTCTATCCTTTTTTCTCCTCCCGACGTGCCGGCAATCACAGTCCGAACACCTCCGTCCTGCGACCGTCTCCGGAAGTATTCCGCCGCATAAGCGGCGAATCCGCGGCTGTCGGTCCCCAGAAGCACGCGGTGGATCGGTTCGATCTCCACACCTTCATCATAGGCGTTCACCAGTTCCACCAGCGCATATCTGGCTGGATGCATCTCTCTTTCCCGTGTTGAAAGCGTCTTCTTCCTCTGATCCCAGCAGAGTTTCGCCGTTGCAAGCGAGTGGTTCCCGTCACCGGCGGCCAGAACGCTTTCTCTCTTTTCCGTCAGTTCCTCAAACGCTCTTTCCAGTCTCTCCGCGGCAGCGTTCCGCAGGGAACTTCCGCGGATCCATCCGCCACCCTGCATCAGTTCAAAGGAATACTCTTCCCGCATCTCTGCCTGAAGGCTTTTCAGCTCCGCATCGATCCGGTGCTCCGGATCATCGAAAAACACCAGGATATGCGGCGCTTCAAGGCTGGCTTTTTCGCGCAGCTCGAGCCGTTTGACCAGCCGTTCCTCTACGGTCTTCTCCGTCGCCTTGATCGCTGCCGGGACATCCGGCCGGAAATCATACGCCTCCAGGTCTACCGCAGCCACGATGCCCCGGCGGATCTTTCCGTTCTGCATCTGTCTCTCCACCGCGATCATGGCATTCCTGCACTCCCGGAAAATCCCCTCGCGCTGGCAGCGGAGCATCCGCTCCGCGATCCTGTCTGCTGCCCCTTCCGCCTCTTCTCTTCCGATCCAGGCTTCCGGAAGGATCATATGCAGGGAAGACGGGCTGTCCCCAACGATCCTGCAGGTCTCTCTCCAGTATTCCCGATCCGAAGTGAACTGATCGCAGGCGATCACACTCCATTTTTCCATCTCGACAGCTTCAGGGAGAAGAATGTCCGCCGCTTTGATAATCCCCATCCTTTTGCTCCGTTCCCTTTCTTTTTCCGTGTTATTATACACGCTGTCCGTCCGTGCGGCAAGCGAAGAAACGCCTTGTGGAACGGATCTTTTCCCCGGTCAGCATACGGCCGCCGCATACGATGTGCGGCGGCCGTCTTTCCGGATTGTCCGTTCAGTATTTGTCCCAGTACCGGTCAAGCATGGCAATATGCCGGCGGATCTGTTCCGAATCCGAGCTCTCCGTGTCAAAGCCCTCGTATTCCGATGCGATGTATCCGCTGTAGTTTTCTTCCTTCATGATCCGTACGAAATTTTCGTAATCGATGCCCGGACAGTTGCAGTCTTTGTCCATGTAATAGAATTTTCCGTGCATGTATCTGGAATATTTGAGCAACCGGCGGAAGCCCTCATAATCCGGATGGGTACGCCAGTACGGTGTGCCGAACTTGGCGGTGGCCGGATCGATCGAGAAGAGCAGTTTTCTTGCCGCGTATTCATCCGCCGCATCTCCGCCTTCCGCATAGATCATCCGGATCAGTTCCTCTTCCGGGATCTCAGTCGTGGCATAAAGGTGATTGATTCTGTTCAGAATCTCCTTATGGACCGCATCATCGGGCAGGGGATCCAGAACGTTGCCCGGAGCACCGGAGGCAAATGCGGAATAGTCCATCACGATGCCGAGATATTCCGAGTTTTTCCTTTCAAACAGATCATAGTACTCCTGAAAAATCGGAGTGGACGGGCAATAGGGCCCGTGCAGTTCGATGGCGAGGTGGATGCCGAGCTCCTCCGCATAGGGCAGCATTTTTTCCATTGTAGCGGGTAGAAGCGCGTCCTGGCTCCGGACCACTTTGAACCCCATCCGTTTGGCATATTCCATGCTGGCGACCGTGTCAGTCATGCGTTCCGCCTCGTGCGTGAATCTTCCCCTGTGCTTGCCGCTGTCGACATAGATGCTGTAGCAGACCGGATCCAGTTCATAGCGGGCACAGGCATCCCTGAAATACCCGATCCACCCGTCCGACGGATTCGGATGACCCGGTACCATCTGAGGGGCAACGATCTCGATCCCGTCACAGCCGATATCTTTTGCTTTCTGCAGGATATCTTCCAGTTCGGCGTCACCGTGCACATAGGACATGCCGAACCCGTACAGTGTTATTCCGTGTTTCAGTCTGCTCATATCAATCCTCCTCGATCACGCAGACCAGGGTCTGCTTTCCGACTTCCGGATGCTGGAATTCCAGCGCCCGGGTCCTGTAGCCCTCCACATCGCTGCCTTCCCCGTAAGAATGGCCGAAATCGTTCCTCTTGCTGATTTCGATCTCCAGTGTGTGTTCGCCTGGTTTCAGGCCTCCGACCTTGTTCACTATGATCCAGCATTCATCCTTGGCCGCCCAGAATACATCCGTGTTGTTCCCGGTCTCATCCACCTGACACGCAAAATCCCGCAGTTTGATGCTCATATCACAGTGCGGGACTTCTTCCCCGTCCATTATGAGGCGGATGTTTTCCAGTGTGGAGATCCATACTCCGCGATAACTCAGGTTGTTCAGCCGGAAGCGATAGCCCGTCCTGCATCCGCATATGATCTTGTTCTCCAGCGAACCCGGCCGGACCAGTTCTGAGCCCATGAATCCGCCGAAACTCAATGCGGCATCGATGGCTGCGATTTTCTCTTCAACGGTTTTTGCCATTTTCTTCCTCCCTGTCTTTTCTTTATTATTTAATCTCTTTGCTGGTATTCTCTGTTTTCCTATCCGACGATTCGGGTGCCCTCATTCCCGTGCAGCGCTGCGCAGGCCTTCTCAAGAGAGGTGATTACCGCGCACCGATCCGGTGCGGACGCTGCGAAACGTATGGCGGCCTCCATTTTCGGAAGCATGCTTCCCGGAGCGAAATGCCCCTCCCGGAGATACCTTTCCGCCTCCGCTGCGCGAAGCGTTTCCAGCGCTTTCTGCCCCGGTTTTCCGAAAGACAGGTACACGCGGTCCACCGCTGTAAGGATCATCAGTATGTCTGCGCCGATGTCCTCTGCCAGTTTTTCACTCGCACGGTCTTTGTCGATCACGGCATCGACGCCCTTCAGCCCCTCTGCTGTCCTGATGACGGGGATCCCGCCTCCGCCGACCGTAATCACAACGATCCCAGCCTCCAGCATCCGGCGGATCCCTTCGAGTTCCATGATCTCTGCAGGCGCAGGTGACGGAACGACTCTCCGGTACCCGCGGCCCGCGTCCTCCATGTAAATCCAGCCTTTTTCCTTCTCCATCCGGGCAGCTTCTTCCGCCGTGCAGAAATCCCCGATCGGTTTTTCCGGATGCAGGAAAGCCGGATCGGAAGGATCCACCCGGACCTGCGTTACAAGACTGACAACCGGATCACAGAATCCGCGGCGGTGCATCTCCTCCCGCAGCACTCTCTGCAGGTGGAAGCCGATATAACCCTGGGACATCGCCGTACACTCGGGAAAGGGCATCCGAAAAGGAATCCTCGCGCTTTTCCCCGCATCGTTGACCGCCTGATGGATCATTCCCACCTGCGGTCCGTTCCCGTGACCGATAATCAGCTCGTGTCCTTCCGCTCGGAGTTCGGCAATCGCCCGGGCAGCTGCAGTTGCGGCCTTCTCCTGTTCCTCCGGAGTGTAGCCCAGGGCGTTTCCGCCCAATGCCACAACGATCCGTTTCTTCCTCATATCAGCAGAGCGTTGCATAGATCACCGCTTTGATGGTATGCATCCGGTTCTCCGCTTCATCGAACACGACCGACTGTCCGGATTCGAACACCTCATCCGTCACTTCCATTTCCGGCAGGCCGAACCGTTCTGCTATATCCGCGCCAATCGTCGTACGCGTGTCATGAAAAGACGGGAGGCAATGCATAAAGACCGCGGAAGGTTTTGCCCGCTTCATCAGCGCACTGTTCACCTGATAGGGCTTCAGCAGGGAGATCCGTTTTTCCCAGACCTCGTCCGGCTCTCCCATCGAGACCCAGATATCGGTGTAAACCACATCGGCGCCGGCAGCTCCTTCCGCCGGATCCTCCGTCAGCCGGATCGTGCCCCCGCTCGCTTCTGCGATCTTTTCCGCCTTTTCCACAAGTTCCGGTGCCGGGAACAGTTCCTTCGGCGCGCAGGCAGTGAAATGGAGGCCCATTTTGGCGCAGGCGACCAGGAGCGAGTTCCCCATGTTGTTCCGCGCATCTCCCATATAGGAGAAATTCAGGCCTTTCAGACGTCCGAACTTCTCCTCCATCGTCAGCAGATCTGCCAGCATCTGGGTGGGATGAAACTGGTCCGTAAGCCCGTTCCACACCGGCACCCCGGAGTACGCGGCCAGTTCCTCCACCATCCTCTGGCTGAATCCGCGGTATTCGATGCCGTCGTACATTCTTCCCAGGACTCTCGCTGTATCGGGAATGCTTTCCTTCTTTCCCATCTGTGAGCTTCCCGGATCCAGATATGTCACTCCCAGGCCCAGATCATGTCCCGCCACTTCAAAGGCACAGCGCGTACGCGTGGAGGTCTTTTCAAAGAGAAGGACAATGTTCTTTCCTTCGAGATACCGATGAGGGACGCCGCAGCGTTTCATATTCTTGAATTCCTTCGCCATGTCCAGCAGATAACGGATCTCCTGCGGTGTATAATCCAGCAGCGTCAGGAAACTTCTTCCCCGGATGTTTACTCCCATTTATGTTCTCCTTTGATTCTTTCAGAGATTTCCCCTGTTTTCATTCTTCTTCCCGAGTCCCTCGGCCACGATCCGGATAAAGTCCTGAACATTCGTCACCATCGTGGTTGCGGACAGACTTCCTCTGTCCAGAAGCTTATTTACGACAAATTCGTCCGCATCTACTGCATAAAGGAACACTGGCCTCACGCTTCCGTCCGGAAGCACACGGAAGGAAGGCGTCATGTTCCCTGCAGCAATGGTATGCAGCATCGTCGCCAGGCAGATGACCGTCGTGGCGTTCTTCAGGATTGTCCGCATGGTATCCTGTGCCTGGTAGACATCCCCGATCACCTCAGGAAGCGGTCCGTCATCCCGGATCGATCCTGCCAGCACGAACGGCACTTCCTTTTTCACACAGGCGCAGAGGATCCCGTCATCCAGACCGTACTCCCGGATGAATGCCGGGATCGATCCGCAGCGGCGGACCCGGTTGCAGATATCCAGATGGTTATAATGCCCGTTCGGCATCGACTGCTGCGTATAGATATCCTGACCGAGCGCCGTATGGAGCAGGGCGCCCTCAAGATCATGGGTCGCCAGCGCATTTCCGGCGAGCAGGCCATGGCAGTACCCCTGCTCAACCAGCGAAGCCATGCAGCTCCGGGCACCGGCATCAAAGGCAAAAGCCGGGCCCATGACCCACACCACGTTCCCGTGTTCTTTTTCGTACTCGAGCAGATCGACCAGCCGGTCATAATCCCTGCCGTAGGAGGTCTCTCTGCTGCGTCCCTGGCGGAATACGAACTGGTCCTCCGGTTTCTGATCCTCCGGTGCGGAAAAACCGCTGCTGTGCAGCCAGATCCCTTCCTCGGCCCGTTCAGTGCGGCCCAGAATGACCATCTCTCCTTTCCGGAGGTTCCGGTTCTCCACGACATCCAGCCGGCCGTTCTCCCGCAGAACAACGCTGGAATCCATACGGCTTTCCTCTGCAAGGACCCATCTTCCGTCGACCTTGAAATATTCCGGATACATGGAGGTGCTGTGAAAACCTTCGGGTGCCACTCCATCCGCAGGAGCCGGTGCAATACGTACATCCGGCGCTTCCTTGAAACACGGCTGTGAAAGATCCGGCTGCTGATAACGCGGTAATATGAAGCTCATTCTTTTCTCCTTTTCCTGGGCTGTTGTTCTCTCTCGAATGTATTCATGATCCCGGCGCTTCGCGGAAAAGCGGCATGCTCATGCAACGCGGGCCGCCGCGTCCTCTTGCCAGTTCGGAGCTAGGCATTTCATACACCTCCACCCCGCTGTCCCGCAGGATCTCATTCGTCACATAATTCCGGTTGTATACGATGACCTTTCCAGGAGCGATACACAGCGTGTTTGCGCCGTCGTTCCACTGTTCCCTCGCCGACGCGATGATATCCTTTCCTCCGCAGCGGATCAGGGTCACCCTGTCGAGCCCGAGCACATCCCGCAGAACATCTTCCAGGCTCTCCTCCCGCTCCCTGGCGCGGATGTGGTCCTCCCCGCGGCCCAGGCATATCTCATAGATCCGCAGAGACCGCAGGATCTCCGGGTGGATGGAAAACTTGTCCCGGTCTACCTGTGTGAACACCGTGTCCAGATGCATGAACGCCCGGAAATTCGGAATGTCCATCACCAGGATCTTCTTTACGGAAGATGTCTCCTCCCGGAAAAGATTTGCTGCAAGGCGCTCGATTCCTTCGGGGGACGTGCGCTGCGAGATGCCGATGGCAAGGACCTCGCCGCTGAGATTGAGGATGTCGCCTCCCTCGATCGAAAACGGGCAGTTCCGATCGTAATACAGCGGGACTCTGCCGGCAAACTCCGGATGATGCTTCAGGATGAACTGTCCGTAGATCGTTTCTCTGCAGCGGGTCGGCGAATACATCCGGTGCAGGCTTATCCCGCATCCGATCGACGCAAAGGGGTCTCTTGTAAAATACAGGTTCGGTATGGGGTCCAGCACGAACTGCCTCGTCCCGCTGGTAAGCCGGACAAGCGGGCCTTCGGTCAGCCGTCCCCGCAGTTCATCAGCAGTCACACCGCTCATCGTTTTCAGGATGAGTTCCCGCTCGTCCGCGATCTCCGAGAGGAAGGCGGACAGTTCTTCCGTATGACTGTTTGCGACAGGGCCTGCCTCCGCAAGGAACTGACGGATAAAGATCTCCTTCAGTCCTGGATTTGCCTGCAGCGTCTCCGCCATGAGATCCTCCAGATAGACGACCTCCGCACCGTTTTCTCTCAGGATATCGGCGAACCTGTCGTGCTCGTTCCGTGCAAGGGCAAGATAGGGGATGTCGTCGAACAGGAGTCGTTCCAGCTCCTGCGGGACCAGATGCTCCAGTTCTTTGCCCGGACGGTGCAGCAGGACTTTTTTCAGCGGCCCGATCTCGCTGTTTACACAGATCGTCATGCTGCCGTCCCCTTATTCCTTTGATTTCTCCGCTGTGCAGAACACGATCGGACGGCCATCGCAGCGGACAGAGCCGTCACTGACCTCCACCGGTTTTCCGTCGAGCAGGTTCCGGTAGACCCCGTCCGGGACCACTGCCTTTACGGCAGCGCTCTTCGAGCAGAGGGAAAAGATCCCGATCGTTTTCCTGCCATGTCCGCTCCGCTCCATCACGGCGATCTGATGTGCATCGTCCGCGGCAGCGGTGAAGCTGTCCTCCGGAGAGAAGACCGTCTTTTTGATCTCAGCGAGCTTCTGCAGGTACGGACTGATGTCTTTCCCGTCCCGCCGGATGACTTCACGTTCAAAGAGGCTGGGTTTATGCGTACAGGAAAATTCCTGTCCCGCATACAGAAGTGTCGTGCCTTTCAGAAAATACAGCATCGCCGTATAATTCTCCAGATCGCTTTCCGTGCGTACCCGGCCGCGGATGCGCGGCTGATCATGGTTCTCCAGGTAACGGAGCTTGTTATAGTTCTCCGGATAGACCGCCTCCTGGAAATCCAGCAGTTCCGTCCAGGCACTGAGCTGCGCTTCTCCCCGGAGAAAGCGCTCGAAGCATTCCCAGATGTCATACTGGTATTCGATATCAAAGGCCTCAAAGGCCTCCGAGTCCCGCGAAGAGTAGAATCCGCTGCTTCTGGCGTAATTCCCGAAGGCGAGATGCACG
>JAEEGL015143223.1_pt1 | contig 42639 bp, 34 predicted proteins | sample 9134231 | NCBI WGS metagenome assembly JAEEGL01 (sample SAMN16246548, study PRJNA631951) | gut metagenome | biome: gut microbiome; feature: rumen; material: fiber-attached | host: Bos | place: Iran: Karaj | collected 2018-10 | reverse complement strand
GGAGTTGAGCTTGTGGGAGCCGAGCGGGTTCACGCTCTCGTTCTTGAAATAGATGTGGGCCGGGGTGCCGAGGGCCTCCTCGAGGCCGTAGGCGCGCACGAGCGGGGTGCAGCGGTAGTAGGCGTACTTCTCACGCACGTCTTCGGGGATGTCGATCCAGCGGTCGGTCTGGTTGACTTCCTGGCGGGCGCACTCCTCCGCGAAAAGCGGGAAGAGGTCTTCGGCCTTGATGGGCTGCTTGGTGCCCGGGTGGATCATCGGCTGCGGCTTATTGGCCATGTCAGCCTGGATGTTGTACCATTGGGTAGGAATCTCGGACTCCGGGAGAATGAATCTCTTCTGTTTCATAACGGGATGTATCTTTATAAATTATTATCAATGAATGTTCCCAGCTCGTCAATGGCGCTCTGGGGCGTGGCCCAGCTGGTGCAGAAGCGAACGGCCGTATGGTTCTCGTCCACGGTCTGCCAGCGTTCGAAGCCGAAGGCCTCCTCCAGGCGGGGAAGGATCTCGTTGGGAAGGACGGGGAAGATCTGGTTGGTGGTGTTCTCCACGAGGAAGGGGATGCCCTTGCGCTGGAAGGCGGCGCGGACCCGGTCGGAGAGGCGGTCGGCGTGGCGCGCGAGCTTGAAGTAGAGCCCCTCGTTCATCAGGGTCTCGAACTGGATGCCGAGCAGGCGTCCCTTGGCGAGCATGCCGCCGTTCTGCTTGATGAAGTAGCGGAAGTCCTCGCCCAGGCGGGTGTCGGAGAAGACGACGGCTTCGCCGAACATGGCCCCCTGCTTCGTGCCGCCGATGTAGAAGACGTCGCACAGGCGCGGCAGGTCCTTGGGGAGAACGTTGCAGCCGGAGGCCTCCAGGCCGTAGCCGAGGCGCGCTCCGTCGATGAAGAGGGGAATCTCCCACTCGCGGCAGACGGCGTGCAGCGCTTCGAGCTCCTGCCGGGTGTAGATGGTCCCGAGCTCCGTCGGGAAAGAAATATAGACCATGCCCGGCTGGGCCATGTGCTCGCGGCTGAAGTCGTTGTAGTGCGCCTGCAGGGCGTCGCGCACTTGCGCTGCGCTGATCTTGCCTGCGGGGGCGGGGAGGGCGAGCGCCTTGTGGCCGCTGTGCTCCACGGCGCCGGTCTCGTGGACGTTGATGTGGGCGCTCTCCGCGCAGAGCACGCCCTGGTGCGGGCGGAGCAGGGCGGAGATGACCGTGACGTTGGTTTGCGTGCCGCCTACCAGGAAATGCACATCGGCGTCGGGGCAGTCAAAGACATAGCGGATGCGCCGGGCGGCTTCCGCGCAGTGCGGATCCTCCCCATAGCCCAGGGTCTGCTCCAGGTTCGTGGCCTGCAGCGCCTCCAGGATCTGCGGACAGCATCCTTCCAGATAATCGCTTTCGAAATGGAACATATACGCTACCAACTAATCGGGTTCAACTCTGCAAGGTAAGAAAAAAATCCTTTGGATATACCTGGGGAATGATTATTTTTGTGACAATCGCGACAGAAACGAAAAAGGCCGCGATTCACATCGCGGCCCTTTCGCAATTCTAACCAAAATTATTAACCAATGAAAATCTATTCGATCGTACTAATAACAAGCACCGTGCCAAAACAAATAATTAATTATAAAAAATGTTAAAAACGAACGCTGCCCGTCTGCTGGATGCTGCCGGAATCCAGTATGAACTAATTCCTTACGACTATACGGAGGAGGACCTGAGCGCGCAGCACGTGGCTGCGGAGCTGGGGGAGGACATCGACCGGGTGTTCAAAACCCTGGTGCTGCGCGGCGACCGCACGGGCTTTTTCGTGTGCGTGATCCCGGGCGACTTCGAGGTGGATCTCAAGGTCGCCTCCCGGATCTCCGGCAACAAGAGCTGCGAGATGCTTCACCTCAAGGAGCTCCTCCCGACTACGGGCTACATCCGCGGCGGCTGCTCGCCCATCGGGATGAAGAAGCCGTTCCCGACGTACATACACGAATCCGCGCTGCTCTATGACTTCATCTACATCAGTGCAGGGCAGCGCGGACTTCAGTTCAAGATCGCGCCGCAGGATCTGATCGACTTCGTCGGCGCGGAGATTTATCCTATCTAGAGCGGCTTGTATTCAAAGCTGACCAGCTTCGCGTCGCCTTTGAGCAGGTAGCCCGGGCGCAGGGCGAAGAAGCCGTTGTAGTTGTTGTGGTGCATGCCGGATACCTCGATGCCTTCGACCACAGCCTCCCATTCGCTCTCGCCGGCCTTCCTCCAGGTGCTGGCGATGTTGTTCTCGTTACGGATGCGCAGGGAGCAGGTCGTCCCGGTGGCGCTGACGCCCAGGTTGGCATCTTCGTTATAGAAGAGATAGAGCGCGGCCTGGCTGCCCTCCGGTACTTCAAAGCTGGCGGTAATCTCGTAGGACTCGTCCACGGCGGTCATCAGCGAGAGAGTACCGTCGCCGAAGCCCGGCTGCCACTTGGACCAGAGAAGGGGATTCTGGGCGTCGCGCAGGTAGCTGTAGTCGCCCTGCAGGCCGCCCTGCTCCCATTTCGCGCCATCCTGTTCCGTCAGCACGGGCCAGCCGTCTTCGGTCCATTCGACGCTCTCGATGAGGGTGCTGCGGCCCAGGGTGTGGAAGCCGTTGCGGTAGGCGTGATAGACGACGTACCAGTTGCCTTCGGCGTCGTCGATCAGGGTGCCGTGGCCCTTGGACCACCAGGCCTCGTCGGCGCTGTAGGTGTGGACCATCGGGTTGTGCGGGCTGTTCTCCCACGGGCCGAGCGCGCTTTTGCTGCGCGCCACGACGACCATGTGGCTCGTGACGGGGCCGGCGGTGCCGCCCTCGGCGCTCACGAGGTAGTAGAAGTCGCCGCGCTTGAAGAGCTTCGGGGACTCCAGCCACATGCCTTCGGTTTCCCATTCGGCGGGATACTCCCAGCCGTCATAGACTTTCTGCGGCTTGCCGGCGGCGGCCAGGCCGTCCGGGGTCAGGGGCGTGACCCAGCCGTTGTTCGTATAGAGGTAGCGCTGTCCGTCCTCGGCCACGACGTGGCCCGGGTCGATGCCGCCCACGTCGAGCTTGACCGGCTCGCTCCAGGGCCCTTCCGGCCGGTCGGCCGTGACGACGTAGTTCTCGCCGCGGCTGGTCGGGTAGTAGATGTAGAATTTGTCGCCGACCTTGCAGAGCTCGGGCGCGTAGATGGAGTAGTCGCCGTCCTCGACGGCACGCGAAACGGGCTCCCAGTGCACCAGGTCCGTGGAATGCCAGACCAGCAGGGCGGGGAAGTAGGTGAAGGACGAATGGGTGATGTAGAAGTCATTTCCGTCGCGCACGATGCTCGGGTCCGGGTAGTCGCCCGGGAAGATGCAAGTCTTGAGCGGCGCCGCCTTGGGCGCGCAGGAGGCCAGGACGGCGATCGCCGCCAGGGCCGTAAGAAGGGTGTGGGTCTTCATCGGCTAATCATTAGAATGAGAACAAAGATACAGTTTTTTTAACGATTACAAGGATTTCTACAATACCCGCGAGTACGTTCCGCAGCCGGGCGATCCTTATACGCCTTTCTGGATCGGCTTCGGCGAATTCTTCATCCCGGGTCTGGGCAATGCCATCATGGGCGAGTGGGGCCGCGCCGCCTGTTTCTTCCTCCCCAATGTGGCGCTGGGCATTGCGGCCCTGTCGCAGGCCGGCATCGTGACCAACGCCCAGGGCTCCCGCATCTATTATACCGATTGGTATTGGGTCATCCAGCGGATCAACTTCTAAGGCTTATCGGCCTACTCTGCGATCAGTTTGTAACCGGAGCCCCGGACATTCAGGATCTGGATGCGGGGGTCGCGGGAGACGCGGTGGCGGAGACGGGTGATGAGGACCTGGAGGCTGCGGGCGTTGAAGAAGTCGTCGTCGCCCCAGAGGGACAGGAGGATGTTCTGCGTGGGGATGATGCTGCCGCTGCCTTTGCATAGGAGTTGCAGGATGTCGGCCTCGCGGCGCGGGATGAGGGTTGACTCGCCGGTGGGTTTGTGAAGCAGCGTTGCCGACGCTGGCGAGAACAGATATTCACCAATCATATAGGACTCCTGGTCTTTTCTCTGGTCAGGGATCCTTTTTCCGCTTCTTTCCAGCAGCACCTTCATCCGGACCACCAGTTCGGGAATGGCAAAGGGCTTTTTGAGGTAGTCGTCGGCTCCGAGGTTGAATCCGGTCACGACATCGTCCACGGTGGTCTTTGCGGTCAGGAACAGGATGGGCGTCTGCTGGTCGCTCTGGCGAATGGCCTTCACCATATCGAAGCCGGACATCTTGGGCATCATCACATCCACCACCAGGATGTCGGGGCGGACTTCAAAGAATCGGCGCAGGCCTTCCGAGCCGTCGTAAGCCTGCTCGACGGAGAAGTCCATCGTCTCCAGGGCGTCTCTTACGATGCCGGAGAGCGTCCGCTCGTCCTCTACCAATAGTACCTTGCTGCTCATAGTTCGATGGTGAATGTGCTTCCCTTGCCGGGCTCGCTTTCGACTGAAATGTGGCCGCCGTGCTTCTCTACGATGGTTTTCGCGAAGAACAGGCCGATCCCGTAGCCTTTGACGTCGTGGACATCTCCGGTGGGCACGCGGTAGAATTTCTCGAAGATATGGGCCTGCTTATCGGGCGCTATGCCGATGCCCTTGTCTTGGACCGATATCCGGACGTGGCCGTCTGTCTGCTCGGCGCAGAGACGGATGTCTGCGCTGTCGCCGGAGTACTTGACGGCATTGTCCAGGAGCGTGGCGATGACGCTGGACATCAGGGAAGCGTCTATGTCGGCGTTGAGACCCTCGGGGATGACGCTGACGGCTATCTCGCAGGGCTTCCCGGCACTGAGGCGGGCCTGGGCTGCGACGGACTCCAGCAGCGGGCTGAGCTCCGTGCTCTCGATGCGGAGCGAAAGCCGGTCCCGGTTCTCCATCGACATGGAAAGGATCTGCTCCACCATTCCGTTCAGCTTCTCCAGGGATTCCCGGGTGACCTTCAGATAATCTTCCCGTTTCTCCGGATTCTTGTCAAGGCCATAGACCAGCATGGCGTCATTGGCGGCATAGGCCACGGCAATGGGGGTCTTGAGCTCGTGGGTCATGTTGCTGGTGAAGTCGGACTTCATTTCGTCCAGCTCGCGCTGCTTGTGCAGGGCGCGTACCATCAGGTAGAAGACCAGCGCCAGGATCAAGAGAATGCCGGCTGACATCAGGAGGACGCCAATCATTCCCCGAAGGACGGAGCCGGTCATCGATTCGCAATAGAGCTCATATCCGGCGCCGCGGTTAGCAATGGATGTCATGGATAAGTGCTCATCCCGCGAAGATGACGTGTATGCCGGTGTCTGGGCTTCGGCCACGACTTCTTCTCCTTCCATCAAGACAAGCCGGTGCTCCAGCGGGTAGCCCAGGGAGTCCAGCCGGTGCGCGAGGATACTGTCCATGACGGCAATGTCCGTCCGACCGATGTTATCTCCTAATATGGTGAGATCCAGCGGTGTGTCCAGTTTTGAAACGGTGATTTGTTTGGGAATCGTATCTGAGGCGGATTCGAATTGGGCGGACACGATCTTGGACATGCGGGTGTTGCCTCTGCTGTAAACCTGCGCCGAGAAACGAACGTTGTCCGGGGAGTGTTTGCGCCGGGCGGTGAGCTCCTCCATCTCTGCCCAGGTGACGGAAACCCGGATTTCGGAAACCGCAGCTTCCCGGCGGGTTTTGTACAGGCCCTGGATCCAGTAAAGCTCGTACGCCGCGATGGCCGCCAGGGAAAGGATGGCCAGCAGGGGCAGAAGATATGATTTCCGAAACCTCACGATACAAAGGTAGCAAGAATCAGTAGATTTTGGGCGCCCGTTAACACTAGTTAACACGCGCTTAACGCTCCGTTAACCAAGATTCCAGCCGGCAGGCAGTACTTTTGTGCCACAATCAAAGATTTCAAACGATGAGAAGGATTCTTGTTTTCGTGATGATGCTCACGGCCCTGATGGCCGGCGCACAGGAAAAGGCGCAGTACCGCGTGACCTACGACTGCGACGCTCAATATGGTGCACAGCGAAAGGTGTATCGCTGGCATTTGGATATCGCTCAGAAGAGCGCCGTCTTCTATAGTCCCAACAATCGGGGAAGGGAAAAAGTGCTGGATGAAGTGGTGAATGAAAACGATGTCGCTTCCGTGATGGTCAGGCTCCGTTCTATCAAGAATGAGTTCCCGAATTCCAATCCGCTGGAAGTGCTCGTAGAGGCTGCGGGGGAAGGAAGATACACTTATCTTAATGATATATCAAGCAATAAGATGTGGTATGAAGAGAAGCTTCCGCAGATGTCCTGGGAGATGACCGGTCGAGACACGATCGTGTGTGGCTATGCCTGTCTTCAGGCCAAAGCAAGGGTGTATGGCCGCGACTGGACAGTCTGGTTCGCTCCGGAGATCCCGCTTTCCTACGGGCCGTATGTCCTGGGCGGACTGCCGGGACTGATTCTGGATGCGGAAGATGCCGACGGACTATTCCACTTTACCGCCGTGGGGCTCGAACAGGATCCTGCCGATGCGGCCGTGGAGCTTGCCCGCAAGGGCGAGGCCGTCAAATGCACCAGGAAGAAATACATGGCGCTGCGCGAGAAAGCCAACGGACAATCGTTCAACGAAAAACTCCGGGAACTGGGCACGGGTAATATCAAGGTAGTGAGAGTCGTGTCGGAAGACGGCAAGGAGATCGACCTCAATGAAAGTCGTCCTAGGCAGAACTATCTGGATCTTGAGTAAGATGAAACGTCTGTCCATCATCTTCTGCCTGCTGCTTTCAGCAGTTTGGGGCTTTGCGCAGGAGCCGCTCTCCGGCATTGTCGTGGACGATGCCGGAAAGGCGCTTGCCGGGGCCAATGTGATCGCATACGGCCCGAACGGGAAGGTGCTCAGCTTTGCCGTTACCGGAGCGGATGGGGCTTTTCAGCTGAAAAAGACAGCCGGGCTGGAAAAGATTACCGCCAGCTTTATGGGGTTCAAGACGGTCAGCATCCCTGCCGGACAGTTTAAAGATGGCCAGCAGATTCCAATGGAGGCTGGCGGGTTCCAGTTGAAGGAGCTGGCCGTCACGGCCGAACGCATCAAAGCGAGCGGGGACACGCTGACCTACTCCGTGGGCGGCTTCAAACAGGCGCAGGACCGATCCATCGCCGATGTCATCGGCAAGATGCCGGGACTGGAGGTGAAGGCCAGCGGCGCCATCGAGTACCAGGGCAGGCCCATCAGCAAGTTCTATATCGAGGGAATGGATCTGATGGGAGGTCAGTATGCGCTGGCCAGCGAGAACCTGTCGGCCGACAAGGTGAAAGAAGTGCAGGTGCTGGAGAATCACCAGGCCATCAAGTCGCTCCGGAATGTGAGCTTCAGCGAGCAGGCCGCCATCAACCTGATCCTGAAGGACGAGGCGAAATCCACCTGGTCCGGCCTGGCGGATCTGGGCGTCGGATACGGCAAGGAGTGGCTTTACGAGAACCGCCTGATGGGGATGCAGTTCAACAAGCATTTCCAGACGCTGATGCTCTACAAAAACAACAATACCGGCAAGGATATCGGCGCGGAGGTGGTGGACCTGGTGAATCTGACCGGCTACAGGATGGAAAGCGGTCTGCTGGGTATGATTTCCCTCAGCGGACCGGATTTTGAGCGGGAGAGATATACCTTCAATACCAGCCATTTGCTGGCTGGAAACTGGTTGCTGAAGACGGGGGATGACTCGCAGCTCCGCCTGCAGGTGATCGGTCTTATGGACCGGGAGCATCAGCAGAGTAGCACCCGGACCACTAACCTGACCATCGCCGGGATGCCGGTTGTCGTGGAGGGCTGGGACGTGACCGGGCGCCGCCGGGAAGTCAAGGGAGAAGTGGAATATACCCTGAACTCCGCGAAGACCTATCTGAACAGCCGCACCCGGTTCTATGCGGACTGGAATGCCAGCTCCGGCGTGATGAACCTGGACGGAAACGCGACGGATCTGATGGTGAGCCCCTGGAAGCGGAGCGTGTCAGAAGACCTCTCGAGCTCGCATACGACCCAGGACGGGCATATTTGGAAACTGTTCTCTTCCAGCGGCGTAACCTTCCTTCCCGGCCAGTTGCTCACACTCGACGGGAAGCAGGAAACGCTGGAGCTGAGGATGTTCTCTACGCGCAATGATGCCAGCGTGTCGCACCGCGTCGGCAAATGGCTGCTCAGCGGGAAGATGGGCCTGGAGGGCCGGCGGCAGCAAATCGGCGACCACGCCTGGAGCCTGCTGATGCCCTATGCCGAACCGGCCCTGCAGCGCGAGTTCGGGAGCCACAAACTGGACGGCATCCTGCGGGTGAGCTACCAGCGCAGGCAGTATGACCGGAACGTGCAGCAGGGAGTCTGTTTCGAGCCGACGCTCCGTTGGAACTGGAAGCTCTCTCCCATGTCCTCGATGATGGTTTATTACCGGCTTTCCGTCAGCCCGCTGCAGGGAACGAAGGTGGTGGATGCGCCGGTCTATACTTCCTACCGGAGTCAGTATGTCGGCACGGGCATCCCGGATGCGCAGCTGTCCCATACCGTTTCCGGAACGTATACCTACCGGAATCCGGTTGATGGCCTATTCTTCAACATTCGGCCGGTGTTTACCCGGAGCAAGGGGAATCTGCTTTATGCAAATACCATCGATTCGGGGATTTACGTGCAGCGGGCAAGCGGCGAGACGTATGATGCGAACACCTGGATGCTGGACGGAAGGATCTCTAAATCATTCTCCTGGTGCCGGATGGTGATCGGGCTTTCCGGGTCGGCCCTGCTGAGCGACTATAGCTATCTGTCGGCAGGGGAGGTGGTGGCTGCCAGGACGGCCGGATACACGGCGAGTGTGGATTATTCTTTCCGGCCTGCCCGGTGGATGACCGTGGAGGGCGGCTCCCTGCTTGAGATGACCCGGCGAAGCGTGGCCGGAGCTGCGGCGGCCGGCGTGAACGACTGGGAGCACCGGATGCAGCTGAACTTCCTGCCGGCCAGGAGGTGGACGATTTCCCTGCACAACGAACTGTACCACAGCAGTGAGAAGGACTTCGGCGTGAACTGGTTTTGCGATGCGTCGCTCAATTACAAGGCGGACCGGTGGGAGCTGTCATTGTCGGCTCGTAACCTGGTGGGAGTATCGCAATATGAACGGGTGCACATCTCCTCCACGATGCAGTCCTATACCCTGACGCATTTGCGGCCAAGGGAGGTGGTGGTGCGGTTTTGTCTGGATCTGTGAGGATAATAATGGTTCCGAGATTTATCAATCCCAGCTGCCGCTGGTGGCGGTGCCGTCGGCGGCGATGTTGAAGAGAAACTTCATGATGGGCTTGTCCTGATACCTTTCGGCATAGGCGGGAACCTTTTCATACTTCATGCTGGAGCCGCCTTCCATGGTGGAAATGCCCCCTTTCCCTATTTTTTCGCCGCTCTTGTTGATGCAATCGTATTGGTAGCCGTAGAGGTGCTTTGCGCTGAATACTCCTTCTTTGGAAGGATCGAAACCGCTCTTCAGCTTGATGTTCACGCGGGCGCCCAGGGTGGCGGGCAGTTGGTTGGATTTCACGGTCTTGGTCCATGATTTTGACGTCATGGCCTCGGACTTTACGGCCCCGGTGGCATCGTAGTACTCCACGGTCAGGTCGAATGCGTTGAGGAGGTCGTCGGAGACTTCAAATGAGTAGTCCATCACGGCGGCGACGGGGGTGGTGTCCGGTCCCGCGGGCTGGTCGGGATTATCCTTGTTGCAGGAGGTGAACAGGGTGGCGCAGCAAAGGACGGCTGCGAGCGTCATCAGAAAATGTTTCATTGTCTTAAAGATTAATGTTAATTCTTATTGGTTGTCGAGTTCGTCTTATTCAGTTCCTGCTCGATGAGGGGAAGGAGCTCCTCGTCGGCCGGGAGCCATTGGACGGAGCGGAGCGTGTCGGCGGTGAGCCAGCGCGCCGCTTCGTGCTCGTTGAGGTGCAGCGCTTCGCCCATGAGGGAGCACAGGTAGCAGTGCATCGTGAGGTGGAACTGCGGGTAGTCGTAATCCACCGTGTGCAGGAAGGCGTCCACATGGATTTCGGCGGAGAGTTCTTCCCGGATTTCCCGGACCAGCGCCGCCTGGGGCGTCTCGCCGGGCTCCATTTTTCCGCCCGGGAATTCCCACCAGTCCTTCCAGTCGCCATAGCCCCGCTGGGTGGCAAAAATCTTGTCCCCCTTCCGGATAATGGCCGCTACGACTTCGATGGATTTCATGCATGAGAAATGTGAACCGCGAATTTAGTCTTTTGGCAGAAAATATCAAAAATTCGCGGTCAAAAGGTATTATCTTGGGTAAATAATATCCATTTTATTGATACTGTATAAAGTGGATATCCTTTCTTGTTGTTGGAAGATGCTTGTATAATAAGATCGAATCAATTATATTTGAAACAAAAAGCCCCACCGAAGCGGGGCTATAGGAATTAATCCTTCGGCATTTAGCCTTATTGTGATAAGATGTAGAAAATCTTACGCAACAAAAATATAAACTAAAACTGATATCTGCAAGGTATGGACAGAATTCTTGGATTAGACCTGGGTACCAACTCTATTGGTTGGGCCATCATTGATAGAAATGAAGATAATTCATGTGCGCTCGTCGATAAGGGTGTTCACATTTTCCAAGAAGGTGTTGCGCGAGAAAAGGGAAACGAAAAGCCTGCTGTTCAAGAAAGAACAGCCGCTCGGGCTAGCCGCCGACATTATTTCCGTCGCCGTTTGCGTAAGATAGAACTTCTTAAAGTCCTTGTAAAGAGTGGCTTCTGTCCATATCTGCCTCCGGAAATGTTGGCAGACTGGAAATTAAAAAAACGCTATCCGATGGATCCAGACTTTCTCTCTTGGCAGAAAACAAGCGAGATTGATGAAAAGAATCCATACCATGATCGGTATATTGCTCTGACGAGGAAACTGGATTTGACTCGTATCTCAGATCGTTATCTATTGGGTAGAGCATTGTATCATCTAAATCAGCGCCGTGGCTTTTTAAGTGGGCGTAAAGATTCAGTGCAAGAGGCGGAAGACGGAAAAGTGAAACAGGCAATCTCGAATCTTACCAAAGAAATGCAAGCTGCGGGGTGTAAGTACCTTGGTGAGTATTTTTATCATTTATATAACGGGGGCGAAAAGATTCGTGCGAAATACACCTCCCGGGAGGAACACTATCGCGCGGAGTTTAATGAGATTTGTCGTTTTCAAAATCTGCCTGAACAACTCTGCAAAGAACTGGAACGTGCGATCTTTTACCAGCGCCCGCTTAAATCTCAAAAAGGCTCCGTAGGAACCTGCCCATTTGAAAAGGGGAAACCTCGTTGCCCGGTGTCTCATCCTTCTTTTGAAGAGTTCAGGATGTACCAATTCCTTAATAGTGTTCGACTTCGTTCGCTTTCTGATGAGGGGTATCGTACGTTAAATGATGATGAAATTGCTTCCGTTCTTCCATTGTTCTTCCGAAAGAGCAAAGCCCATTTCTCTTTTGAGGAGATTGCTACAAAAATTGCAGGGAAAAAGAACTGGTCTTTTAGAGATGATCAGGCGCAAACCCCCTATAAATTCAATTATCGCGGAGACCTGACTGTTTCTGGATGCCCCGTAATAGCCGCGATCTTGTCTGCTTTGGATTGCAAGTATTCGCACGATTGGGCAGATACATTATGCTCTTTGTATACAAAAGGAGTAGGGAAATCGAAAGAACGGATTATTGATGATATTTGGCATGCTCTTTTCTTTTTCTCGGATGAAAGTCTTTTGTCTACGTGGCTATGTCGAAATCTACAATTGGATCCCAAAGATGCAGAAATACTGGCAAAGTTTCCTTTACCGCAGGGATATTCAAATATCAGTTTAAAGGCTATCCGGAAGATCCTTCCGTGGTTAAAGCAGGGCTATATCTATAGTCATGCGGTTTTTTATGCAAATGTTGTTAATACATTGCCGGAAGCCGTTCGAAGCGATCAGAGAAAGATAGAAACGATAATGGGCAACGTGCGGGTTATTCTTGAAGATGCTGGCGTTGATCGCGAAAGTTCAAAGCATAAGGAAATAACAGATTATCTCCTTTCAACGGGAGAGGAAGTCCATCCGGAGAAGTTATATCAGCCATCCGTCATGGAATTGTACCCTAAATCCTTGCCTGACACTCATGGTGATACTCTGCTTCAGTCTCCTCGCACGTCGGCGTTTAAGAATCCAATGGCACTTCGGGCACTTTTCCGTTTGCGCGCTTTGATCAACTCTCTTTTGGAGGAACGGCTCATCTCGCCCGAGACAAAGATTAACATTGAGTTCGCGCGAGGACTCAACGATGCCAATAAAAGACGTGCTATTGAGATGTTCCAGAGAGAGAACGAGAAAGCTCGTGCCGCAGCCAAAGATACGATTGAGAAGGAACTGGGAATCGTGCCAAGTGATACGGATATTTTGAAGTTCTTGCTTTGGGAGGAACAGGGACATAGATGTCTCTATACTGGAGAGCAAATAGGTATAACACGGTTTATTGGGGACGGGAATATATATGATATTGAACATACGATTCCACGTTCTTTGGGTGGTGATGATTCGCAAGCGAACAAGACACTATGTAATAATATATTCAATAGGGACAAAAAAGGAACTAAACTCCCTTCGGAGTTATCGAATCACGCGGCAATTCTTGCTAACGTAGAGTTTATGAAGACCAGGGCTGAGGAGTATGAGAAACGTGTTTTTGTAGCAAAAAAGGCTCAACGGACAGCGACGACAAAAGAGATGAAAGACCGGGCGATTCAGAATGTCCATTTGTTCAAAATGCGTCGGGATTATTGGCGGAGTAAGTATGAACGTTTTGTTATGACATCGGTCCCAGAAGGGTTTACGAACCGGCAAGGAGTCGATATTGGTATTATTGGCAAGTATGCAAGAATGTATTTGAACTCTGTATTCCCGAGAATCTATGTCGTCAAAGGTGCGACTACGGCTGACTTCCGTCGTGCATGGGGATTACAAGATCAGTATTCTCGGAAAGAACGCGTTAATCACGTTCACCATTGCATCGACGCTATTACGATAGCATGTATAGGAAAGAAAGAATACGATCAATGGAAATGGTATATGGAGCGTATGGATTCTTTCCGATTTGGGAAAGGACCAAAGCCGGTTTTTGAGAAGCCCTGGAAAACCTTTACCGAAGATGTTCTGGCTACTTCTGAAAACTTGATGGTTTCTCATTATAGTCCAGATTATATTATGAAGCGAGGACGGAAAAAACTCCGGGAGCGGGGTAGGGTAATTAGGAATCGTAATGGGGAAGTGATGTATTGCCAAGGTGATACCGCAAGAAGGGCATTGCATAAAGATACGTATTATGGAGCAATCTTAAGAGATGGTGAAAGACGCTTCGTCGTTCGTAAGCCATTAGACTCGTTAGAGGATAAAGACATAAAAAATATCGTCGATGATGTCGTTCGAGAGAAGGTGACAATAGCAAAGGAGCGTGCTGGGAGTCTGAAAACTGCTATCGAAAAAGGCATTTGGATGAACGAAGAGAAGCGGATCCCGATTAAGAAAGTGAGATTGTTCGTTCCGTCGATTGCCTCTCCAATTGAGTTAAAGGCTCATCGCGATCAATCGGATAAAGATTATAAACAGTCTTTATATGTAGCGAATGACAGCAACTATTGTATGGCTGTTTATTGTGGCTCTCGTCCGTCGTTCCATCTATATACGACGATGGATGCGGTCAAATGTCAAAAAGAAGGAAATTGCAATACATGGATTCCTTCTGTTGACGAAAAAGGTAATCCGATTCGTTTTGTAATTAAGGTTGGGATGATGGTTCTTTTCTATGAGGACAATCCAAAAGAGTTGTTGACTTGTTCTCAATCGGAACTCTCTCGCCGTTTATACAAGATCTCGGGCATGTCTTCGATGATAATACAGAAGAAGTATTCATATGGGACAGTTTCCTTGAAATTCCATCAAGAAGCTCGCCCCGATTCTGAATTAAAGTCATCGAATGGCGTATGGCGCAGCGACTCGGATTATCGACCGGTAATCACTTTGTTGCACACTCAATTATCATTTCTTGTGGAAGGAATAGATTTCGATTTAAGCATCTCAGGAAAGATTGTATTCAAAAAGGGATAATGGTAAAAAGAACCATATTTATCGTTAATCCGTGTAAGCTTTCGCTCCGGAACTGTCAACTTGTCGTCGAAAACCATACGTCAGGGGAAGTTCGTACTGTGCCGATTGAGGATATTGGTTTTGTAGTCATAGAAAACCAGCAGGTTAATATCACTATCCCCGTTCTCAACGCTCTATCTGAGAATAATTGTGCTGTTGTCATATGCAACGAATACCATATGCCATCGGCAATGTTAATGAACTTGGAGGCAAACACGATTCAAGCAGAAACATATAAGTTTCAAGTTGATGCTTCGTTGCCTTTAAAGAAAGGTCTCTGGAAACAAATTGTGGAGAGGAAGATTGAGAATCAATCTCGCCTCTTGACGGATCTTAAGAAGGATGGAGACTTGCTTAAACCATTGTATATGAATGTGAAGAGCGGTGATTCGGACAATCGCGAAGGTGTCGCTGCACGGTTTTACTGGGGCGCCTTGTTTGGAGAAGAGTTTAACCGCTCTCGTTTTGGCGGTGAATCAAATCCATTGTTAAATTATGGCTATTCCATTCTTAGAGCTGCAATGTCCCGAGCTATAATGGGGTCCGGTCTTTACCCCTCATTTGGCCTTTTCCACAAGAATCGGTATAATGCTTTCCCCTTGGCGGATGACCTCATGGAACCGTATCGGCCTTATGTGGATCAGGTAGTTTATTATTTGTGGCAAGATGGCCAGAGAGAACTCTTGCCGGCAACAAAACAAAAGCTTTTATCCCTTTTGGTAGTGGATGCCCAATTTGATGATATAACTCGTCCTTTGGAAGTTGGACTTTCATTAACGACGGCTTCATTATGCCGGTGTTTGCGGGGAGAAGATAAACGATTAGAATACCCCCGATTATGATTTCTTTTTCCAGAATTAATGCTTATCGGGTTATGTGGCTTTTCGTTTTCTTTGATCTTCCGACTACCACGAAGAAAGAGCGGAAAGATGCTGCTCGGTTTAGAAAGGATTTGGAAAAGGACGGTTTTACGATGATGCAATTCTCTGTGTATATCCGTTTCTGTTCAACGCAGGAAAACATGGATGTTCACTCCAAACGAATCCGTGCGGCGCTCCCATCTTCCGGGAGGGTAAGTATATTATCTGTGACGGACAAACAGTATGGGAAGATTATTAACTATCAAGGAAAAGTGGAGCAGGCGCGTCCGGAAACACCGCAGCAGTTGGAATTGTTTTAAATAAATCATATTTTTGAGATAAAATCAAATCACTTCCTTGGTTTCACATTGTTTTTGTGGCCTTGTTCGGTCCGTAAATGATTGAATATGTGAAGGAAATGTCGCTAAGGTTGTGGTTTGATGTAGAAAAGGAATGACTAACAACGCAGAAGATTTTGAACTGATTGCCGACAGCGTTGTGGTTTGATGTAGAAAAGGAATGACTAACAACCCGGTGAGAAGGAAACCGTCAAAGACGAGAGTTGTGGTTTGATGTAGAAAAGGAATGACTAACAACGGCTCTCCGCCTCGCCTCTCCACCTCTTTCGTTGTGGTTTGATGTAGAAAAGGAATGACTAACAACATGCCGCAGCAATGAGCGCGGCCACGACAAGTTGTGGTTTGATGTAGAAAAGGAATGACTAACAACGAGTGCCCGAACCTGGTGAGCGCCATCTACGTTGTGGTTTGATGTAGAAAAGGAATGACTAACAACTTGTAGAGCGCAGGCATAAATCACACACAAGTTGTGGTTTGATGTAGAAAAGGAATGACTAACAACACGCGATCAGGGAGAAGCAGCGGGCCTACTGTTGTGGTTTGATGTAGAAAAGGAATGACTAACAACTTCTGGACCATAGACATAGATGACCACAATGTTGTGGTTTGATGTAGAAAAGGAATGACTAACAACGCCCTTTGTATTGACAATTGGGCCCGGTTGTTGTGGTTTGATGTAGAAAAGGAATGACTAACAACTTTTCCAACGACTTGATGAACTCCTCGTCGGTTGTGGTTTGATGTAGAAAAGGAATGACTAACAACTCCTTTTAAATTGAATTTTCCATGCTTCCTGTTGTGGTTTGATGTAGAAAAGGAATGACTAACAACCACGGAGCGTAAGTCAGTACCTGCGTCATGGTTGTGGTTTGATGTAGAAACATTTTATTCCATTGTTAAAGTTGTTGTTTTATTTGTAGTTTGTGGAAAAAGCATTACCTTTGCATCGGAATCGTCACGGGGATTTCGCCGAAGGGTTGACAACCCTTTTGAGTATTATGCTTGATTCGAGCCCCGCTGAAAGTCGCTGCCTAGGCGACTTTTTATTTTATCTCATCTTCCGTCGGTGATGCTGCAGAAATCGAGTACTGAACGTATTCTCCTTTGGATTTCTGATAACCAACAACTAGTCGGATGTTCTTATATCGCATAAGAATAATTCGGGAGAACATCTTCTGATTTTTATTGCCCTGCTTTCTAGGCCCGGAGGACACCTTGACTGCTTTCGAAAGGATCTCGGTCAATTGAAAAACGGCCATGGTGGATTCATACGAGCGCGCGGCATGTTCGTATGTCTCGTTGTATGATAATTGTTTAACCTTGATTTCGGCTTTAAGGGAGTGATTCCAGACAGACTTGGATGGATTGTCAGCAATCCATCTTGCGTAGAAATCTTTTATTATTGTTTCGCGAACCTTTACCTCAGGCCGCGTCTTCCCTTTAGGAATATCCATGGTGCTATTTGTTTGATGCTATTGTTTCCCTGCAACGTTGGAGAATACCCCCGCTGACAGGAAATAAGATAATATTTCTTTCGAAGGGAGCAGTTCTTCAGAACAAGAAGATAAGCATGCTCCGTATTTCCTTTACCGGCCGACTTCACGACCATACCTATACAAATGTAGTGACAATCCGTGATAAAAGCAAGAATTCCTCCGGGTGAGCGTCACTGTTGGTGCGCACGAATATATTGTGACTTCGAGATAAGCTTTTTGAGGAAAATATCAAAAAATCGCCGTAAATTTGCGGAAGACCACTAAGCCATTTTTATGCACGATTTAGCCATTATCGGAGGAGGTCCCGGCGGTTACGTGGCCGCGGGACGTGCTGCCACTGCCGGACTGTCCGTCATCCTGTTCGAAAAGAATAACCTGGGAGGCGTCTGCCTCAATGAGGGGTGCATCCCCACCAAGACCTTGCTATACAGCGCCAAAGTGTTTGATTACGCGCAGCACGCCGACCGCTATGGCGTGAGCGTGGAGGCGCCCGCTGTCGATTTCGGCGCCATCTTCAAGCGCAAGGAGAAGGTGGTGCGCAAGCTCGTCGCCGGCGTGAAGGCGCAGATGAAGGCGGCGGGCGTGCAGGTGGTGGCCGCACAGGCGCAGATCCAAGGGCGCAGCGGGGAAGCCTTTGCCGTCGTGGCCGACGGCGAAGAATTTTTCGCCCGGAACCTGCTGATCTGCAGCGGCTCCGAGGCGGTGGTGCCGCCCATTCCCGGCCTGCGCGAGAGCGCGGCCGTCGTGACCAACCGCGAGATCCTCGCGCTGGAGGAGCAGCCTGCGGAGCTGGTTATCATCGGCGGCGGCGTGATCGGAATGGAATTCGCCAGCTTCTTCAACTCCATCGGCACGAAGGTGACGGTGGTGGAGATGCTCCCGAAGATCCTCGGCCCGATGGACGACGAGATCAGCGCGATGCTGCAGGCCCAGTACGCCAAGAAGGGCGTTGAATTCCAGCTGGGCTGCAAGGTCGTGGCGGTCGAAGGCGACACGGTGGTCTATGAGACCCCGGCGGGGGAGACCTGCCGCGTGCACGGGGACAAGATCCTCGTGTCCGTGGGGCGCCGGGCGAAGCTGGACGGCTTCGGGCTGGAGAGCCTGGGCGTCGAACTTGCCCTGAATCCTGCTGGAAGGCCGTATGGCATCCAGGTGGACGAACACATGCGCACGAGCGTGTCGGGCGTGTACGCCGCGGGCGACGTGACGGGCTTCTCCCTGCTGGCGCACACCGCCTCCCGCGAGGGAGAGGTGGCTGTGAACGACATCCTCGGGAGAGCCGACCGGATGCGCTATGACGCCATCCCCGGCGTAGTTTATACCAACCCGGAAGTTGCCGGGGTGGGCCTGACCGAGAGCGAGGCCGCCGCGAAGGGGCTGGATGTGCTTGTCCAGAAACTTCCGATGGCTTTCTCCGGCCGCTTCGTAGCCGAGAACGAGCGGGGCGAAGGTATCTGCAAGGTCCTCGTGGACAGGGCCGCCCGAACGGTGCTCGGCGTGCACATGCTGGGCAATCCGTGCTCTGAACTGATCCATGGCGCGTGCCTGGCCATCGAGCACAAGCTGACCGTCGAACAGCTCCAGGAGACCGTCTTCCCGCATCCGACCGTGTCGGAGATCCTGAAGGAAACCCTCGGGCAGATCGGGTAGCTTTCGGGCGCTTTTGAACAAACAGAACAGTTTCTGGACGGCAGGATGCTATGAAAGTCTTCCTGAATCCCTACATTTGTGCCACTAGTCAATAACACCAATAAAACCGATATGAAGAAATCCATTATGATTGCAGCGCTGCTGCTCACGGGCGTCTCCGCCCTGGCCCAGCCGCAGCTCCGCAAGGACAACATCGACGAAGTCCTTGCCGCCATGACCCTTGAAGAAAAAGCCACCCTGCTGGTGGGCGGCGCCCGTGCCCAGATCGTGAACGGCGTCACCTCCGGCGTCGCCGCCCAGGTACCCGGCGCGGCGGGTAACACCCGTCCGATCGAGCGCCTCGGCATCCCCGGGACGGTGCTGGCCGACGGCCCTGCCGGTCTGCGCATCCAGCCGACCCGTCAGGGGACGAGCCAGACCTTCTACTGCACCGGCTTCCCCGTGGGTACGCTGCTCGCCAGCTCCTGGGACACCGCGCTCGTGGAGCAGGTGACCACCGCCATGGGTGAGGAGGTGCACGAGTATGGCGTGGACGTGCTCCTTGCTCCGGGCATGAACATTCACCGTAACCCGCTCTGCGGCCGCAACTTCGAGTATTTCTCCGAGGATCCGCTCCTGTCCGGCAAGATGGCCGCCGCCTACGTGCGCGGTATCCAGAAGAACGACGTGGGTACCTCCATCAAGCACTACGCCGTCAACAACCAGGAGACCAACCGCAACGAGGATGACGCCCGCGTGAGCGAGCGCGCCCTGCGCGAGATCTATCTGAAGAATTTCGAGATTGCCGTCAAGGAGTCCGATCCCTGGACCGTGATGTCCTCCTACAACCAGCTCAACGGCGAGTACACCCAGCAGAAGAAAGACCTGCTCACCACGATCCTGCGCGACGAGTGGGGCTACAAGGGCATCGTTATGACCGACTGGGGCAGCAAGGCCGGCACCGTCAAGTCCGCCTGGTCTGGCAACGACCTCATGGAGCCGGGCAACGAGACCGAGATCCAGCGCATCGTCGCGGCCGTGAAAGACGGCAGCCTGGACATCCAGGATGTGGACCGCAATGTCCGCAACATGCTGAACTACATCGTCAAGACCCCTTCCTTCGCCAAGTACAAATATACTAACAAACCTGATCTCAAGGCCCATGCCCAGGTGGCCCGCCAGGCCGCTGGCGAGTCCATCGTGCTCCTTCGCAACGAGGGTGTGCTGCCGCTCAAGGGCAGTGAGAAAGTGGCCCTCTACGGTATTTCCGCCCTCGATTTTGTGGCCGGCGGCACCGGCTCCGGCGACGTCAACAAGGCCTATGTCGTGAATATGGAAGAGGCGATGGTTGGTGCCGGCTTCCAGCTGGACAAGACCCTCTCCGACTACTACAAGGCTTACATCGCCTACGATAAGGCGCAGACCGCGATCAGCGGTACGGTCTTCTCCTGGTTCACCAGCCGCAAACTGGGCGAAATCGCCATTCCCGCCGCGGCCATCGCCAATGAGGCGAAGGCCAACGACGTGGCCGTCGTGGTCCTCGGCCGCAACGCAGGCGAAGGTGCAGACCGCAAGCAGATCGACGACTTCGAGCTCACCAGTGTCGAGCGTGAGCTGCTTCGCGACGTCAGCACCGCCTACCACGCTGTCGGCAAGAAGGTCGTCGTGGTGCTGAACATCGGCGGCGTGATCGAGACCAACTCCTGGAAGAACCTCGTGGACGCCATCGTCCTGCCCTGGTCTCCGGGCCAGGAGGGTGCGAACGCCGTCGCCGACGTGCTGACCGGCAAAGTGAATCCTTCCGGTAAGCTCCCGATGACCTTCCCGGTCAACTTCATGGACCACCCGTCCTCCGCGAATTTCCCGTATAACTACCAGCAGGCCCAGAACTCCGGTTGGGGCTGGGGCCCGCGCCAGCCGCAGAAGGATGTGGACTACACAAACTACGAAGAAGGCATCTGGGTGGGTTACCGCTTCTTCAATACCGCTAAGGTGGGCGTTTCCTATCCGTTCGGCTTCGGCCTGAGCTACACCAGCTTCGCGTACAGCAAGCCGGTCGTGAAGGCTACCGCCAGTGGTTTCGAGGCCAGCATCACCGTGACCAACACCGGTAAGGTGGCCGGCAAGGAAGTGGTCGAGCTGTATGTGACCGCCCCCGAGGCCGGTCTTGTCAAGCCCGCCCGCGAACTCAAGGCCTTCGCCAAGACCCGTGAGCTGAAGCCGGGCGAGAGCCAGACCCTGAAGCTGGTCGTGGATAACTATGGCATCGCTTCCTTCAACGACGCGAATTCCGCTTGGGAAGCTCCCGCCGGTACCTACAAAGTCTGCTTCGGCGCCAGCGTCGAGGACATCCGCTCCACGGCCGACTATAAGCTGGGCAAGGCTCAGAGCTGGAAGGTCAACGACCTGTTCGAGCTCAATGTTCCGCTGAATGAGATCACTGTAACTCGCAAATAACCAGACATATATGAAGAAAGCATTGATTCTTGCTTCTTCCGTACTGCTGCTCGCCGCCTGCTCAGGCGGCGATCCGCAGTTAGGGAAGGCCTCCCTGGACAAGGTCCTCGGAGCGATGACCCTCGAAGAGAAGGTTCATTTCGTGATCGGTACCGGCATGGCCGGTGTCGGCGCTGATGAAGGCGTGGCCGCCACGATCGGTGCTACCAAAAATATCGTGCCCGGCGCCGCCGGCACGACCTACCCGATCGAGCGCCTCGGCATCCCGGCCATCGTTCTGGCGGACGGCCCTGCCGGCTTGCGCATCGACCCGACCCGCGAGGGCGAAGACCGCACCTATTACTGTACGCATTTCCCGATCGGGACCCTGCTCGCCTCCACCTGGAACCAGGAGCTCGTGGAACAGGTCGGTACCGCGATGGGCGAGGAGGTGCATGAGTACGGCGCCGACGTCTATCTGGCCCCGGCCCTGAACATCCACCGCAACCCGCTGAACGGCCGCAACTTCGAGTACTATTCCGAAGATCCCGTGGTGGCCGGCAAGACGGCCGCCGCTTATGTGCGCGGCGTCCAGAGCAACGATGTGGGCACCTCCATCAAGCATTTCGCCTACAACAACCAGGAGACCAACCGCACGGGCAACGACGCCGTCATCAGCCAGCGCGCCCAGCGCGAGATCTACCTCAAGGGTTTCGAGATCACCGTCAAGGAGGCCGATCCCTGGACGATCATGACTTCCTACAACAAGATCAACGGCACCTATACCTCCCAGAGCCGCGAACTCGTGACCACCGTCCTGCGTGACGAGTGGGGCTACAAGGGCACGGTGATGACCGACTGGTACGGCGGTGACGACGGTGCGGCCCAGATCGCGGCCGGCAACGACATGCTTCAGCCGGGTACCAACCTGCAGTACGACCAGATCATGGAAGCCATTCAGAACGGCACGCTCACCGAGGCCGAGCTGGATGTCTGCGTGCGCCGCTGCCTCGAACTCGTGGCCCGCAGCCCGAAGGCCAAGGGCTATGCATACAGCAATGAGCCTGACCTCACGGCCCATGCCGCCGTCACGCGCCAGAGCGCGCTCGAGGGCATGGTCCTGCTCGAGAACAAGGGTGGCGTGCTGCCGCTCAAGGATGTCAAGAACGTGGCCGTGTTCGGCTGTACCTCTTATGATTTCGTGGCGGGCGGCACCGGTTCCGGCAACGTGAACCGCGCCTATACCGTTTCCCTGCTGGACGGTCTGAAGAATGCCGGTTTCAACGTGGACGACAGCAAGAAGGACGTCTATCTCAAGCATATTGCCGACGAGCTGGCGGCCTTCCAGGCTTTGCTCCCGAACGACGGCACGTCCGCCTTCTATCCGACTCCGCGCCCGTCCGAGCTCATCCCGTCTGCGCCCGAGCTGGCCGCTTCGGCCAAGGCTAACGACGTGGCCATCATCACCTTCGGCCGCAATTCGGGTGAATTCTTCGACCGCTCCGCGGCCGACTTCGGCCTCTCCGCCAAGGAGCGCAAGCTCCTGCAGGACGTGACCGCCGCCTTCCACAAGGCGGGCAAGAAGGTCGTCGTGGTGCTGAACATCGGCGGCGTGATCGAGACCGCTTCCTGGAAGAACATCCCTGACGCCATCCTGCTGGCCTGGCAGGCCGGACAGGAGGGTGGCAACTCCGTGACCGACATCCTCACCGGCAAGCAGAGCCCGTCCGGCCGCCTGCCGATGACCTTCCCGGTCGATCTGCGCGATGCCGGCTCTTCCGCCAACTTCCCGATCGACGCCGACACGGGCATCTACTTCATCAACCGCCGCGTCGACGTGGGCCAGAAGGATGTGGACCGCACGGTCTACGCCGAGGACATCTACGTGGGCTACCGCTGGTTCGATAAGAAGAATATGGCCGTCTCCTATCCCTTCGGTTACGGCCTAAGCTACACGAGCTTCGCCTATGCCGAGCCTTCCGTGAAGGCGGCCGGCGACGGCTTCGAGGCCAGCATCAAGGTGACCAACACCGGCGCCGTGGCCGGCAAGGAGGTCGTTCAGCTCTACGTGAGCGCCCCTGCGGGCGGTCTGGACAAGCCGGTGCGTGAGCTCAAGGCTTATGCCAAGACGCGCGAGCTTCAGCCGGGCGAGAGCCAGGTGGTGACCCTGAAGGTCGATGCCTACGGCCTCGCTTCCTTCAATGAGGCTAGCTCCGCCTGGGAAGCCGCTGCGGGCGACTACACGCTTGCCTTCGGCGCCAGTTCCCGCGACCTGCGCGAGACGGCGGCCTTTACCCTCGCCGAGGCCAAGTCCTGGCCGGTGAACAATGTGCTTGCTCCTCAGCAGCCGATTCAGAAGCTGCTGTAATTTGGTTATTCGTTGAAAAGGCCGCCCCTCGGGGTGGCCTTTTCTTTTTTAATAATCGTCCGGGTTGTCAACGCCCGGGAACTCCAGTGCGATGGGGGCGGCCGATGCGATTCCAACGAATCCGAGGCCGCCCTCGACGTTGGTCGGGATGACGACCGGCTCCACGAGCAGGGTGTTGGCCCCGATGGTTTCCCGGACGCGGTTGACGGCGCCGAGGTACTGCCAGGTGCCTTCGTCCAGCGCCATCAGACGGACGATCAGCTGCCGCGTCAGGCGGTAATGGTAGCGGGTCCATGGGTCGTACCCATATCGGTTATGATGGTCCTGCATCCGGAAGTTCTTGGTCTCGGTGGAGAAACGGACCGTGGCGTTTCCTGCTTGGAAGAGGTGGTCGGAGAAGATTCGCGTCTTGTTGACCGGGGAGAACTCGAAGAGGAAACCGGCGTTGGTGTTGTAGTATTTGTCAATGATCGACTGGGGGGTGTAGCCGTCGTTGAGGATGGGATCCTCGCCGAGATTGACCGGAAGCGGCTCAACGATATCATTTTCGGCATGCCATTTCTGCGCACCGGGCGTGAAATCGAATTCGGGGTAGTCCGGGTACGGGTTGGTCTCCCGCCAGTATTCGTCGATTTCTGTATGGGTGCGGAAGGCGAGTTGCAACTGGTAGTATTCTGCTTCTTCGGGCCGCTCCTGAACCCCGAGGGCGAATTGCATCCATCCGTCGGCGCGCAGGGTGTCCAGCGCCGTGGGCAGGGGAAGGGCCGGTGCCGTGACTTCCGCCGTGGCGCGGAACGATTCGTACTGGGCTTCGATCCGAACCCGGTCTCCCGGATGGATTTCCGCTTCGAATTGGAATCGGGTGGATTTGTCGCGGGAGTTTTCCGTTTTCTCCGCCACAATAGCCGGACCGCTGCCGACGGTGCAGCGGACTTCGGCATCGTTCAGCGGCAGGTCTCCCTCCCGGGTGGACAGGCTCACGAAGACATCGTGCTGCGCTTCATCGGTGTACAGGATGGCATTGAGGACGACGAGGTCTCCTTCCGTCTCGGGAAGATCCAGCTCACGGGAGCAGGAGAGCGTCAGGACAAGCGGAAGAAAGAGCAGGCAGACAATATATTTTCTCATGGCATTCAGAAGTTGTAGGTGTAACTGACGGACGGCAGAATGGGCAGGAAAGTGAGGACCCGCAGGTACTGGCGGTAGTCGTAATGGCGTTCCTGCTCGTTCCAGGAGCGATCCTCCCAAAAGACGACCAGGTCGGGGTTCATCGCGTTGTAGGCGTTGTACAGGGTGAAGGTCCACAGCGCTTCATTTCCTCTCCGGGTACGCCGGTGCAGGTTCAGGCTCAGGTTGAGCCGGTGCGTGGGCGGAAGCCGGTAGTTGTTGCGCCCCTCCGCATAATCCGCTGTGGTGGTGGCGGTCCGGTAAATGTAGTCGCCGCGCCGGCTGGAGAAAGTTGAATAATCGGGTATTTCCGTCCTCCGCAGAGGAAGCGAGGCGGTGCCGCCTGTGGCGAAGGTCCAGTGGGCCGAGAGATCGATTTTCTCGGAGAAACGGTGGCTGACGAACAGGTTCACCGTGTGCCTGCGGTCGTATTTGTCCGGGAATTCCCGGCCCAGGTTGACGCTGCCGTCCGGGAAGATGCGCGTGCTCTTTGCCAGTGTGTAGGAAAGGGATCCGGTGGTCTTGCCGCGGGTCTTTGCCGCATAGAATTCGATGCCTTTGGCGCTGCCGCTGCCGATGGCGATCTGCTCTTCCCAGCGGTTACTGTTCAGGATCAGGAGCGATCCGTCCCGGTAGGCGAGCAGATGGTCCATCTGCTTGAGGTAGCCCTCGATAGAGAACTCCCAACCGGGCAGGCCATCCCAGTACAGACCGACGGTGTACTGGTCGGAGGTCACGGGCGGGATCTCTGCCGTGATCGGGACCCAGAGGTCCAGCGGCAGGGTGAGGGTGGAGGCGGTGAGCTGGTGGACATATTGGGCCATGCGGGCGTAGCCGGCCTTGACGGACCAGCCGCCGCCCGGCGCGTAGCGGACCGACATGCGCGGCTGCAGCGAGAGATAGTTGCGTCCCTGCGTGCGGAACCAGGCGAGGTGGATGCCCGGGTTCAGGGAAAGATGCTCCCCGAGCGTGAGGTTGTCCTCTGCGTAGAGAAAACTCTCCATTCCGGGATAGCGGTCATTGTCCACCAGGCGGTATTCTTTCTGCACGTTGCCGTCCGTCATTTCCGTGACATCCATCACGGCGGGACGGTACAAGTGGTGGGTCCAGCCGGCGCCGAATTTGACCAGGTGCGCGGGGCTGGGCGTCCAGTCGAAGTCCGTCCGGATGCCCAGGTCGCGGATGCCGGCGTCGTAGCGCAGGTCGAAGCGCTGAGACTGGATCGTCTCGCCGATCAGGCGATGGTCATTGTTGAGGGTCAGTCCCGTGCCGTAGCGGTTGAACGAGGCGGTCGTGCTGACGTGCAGGCGATTGCCGGACAGGTGGTTCCAGCGGAGGGCGGCGACCGTGTTCCCCCAGGTGCCGCTCAGGATGGTCTGCTCTTGCTCCATGCGCTCCCGGTATTCGTACTGTCCGTTTATGCGAAGATGATCATTTCCGTGATAAAGAATGAGATAGACGCGGTCCCGCTCGCTGGCGATCCAGCTTAGCCGCGCGTTGAAGTCGTAGTAGAAGAAGTTGCCTTTCTCCTCGGAGTTCTTCATCGCCAGCGTCAGGAAGGGGCTGAGCAGCAGTGAGTGCAGGGCGCGGGCGCTGACCGAGTAGCTGAGGCGGTCCTTGACGATGGGTCCCTCGATGTGGAAGCGTTCGCTGGTCGTGCCGACGGTGAACGATCCGGTGGTCTCTTTCATGTTGCCTTCGCGGGTGCGGACGTCCACGACGCTGGAGATACGGCCGCCGTAGCGGGCGGGGAAGGCGCCCTTGAACAGGGTGATGTCCTTGACCGCCTCCGGCTGAAAGACGGAGAATAATCCCAGAAGGTGGTTGATGCCATAGATGGGCACGCCGTCCAGCATCACGAGGTTCTCCTCGGGGCCGCCGCCCCGCACGTGCAGGCCGGTGAAGCCCTGCATGCCGCTCTGGATGCCGGGCAGCAGCTGGAGGCTCTTCAGGACGTCTGCTTCTCCGAGCAGGGCGGGGGTGGCCTGGATCTGGCGGAGAGGCACTTCCAGAGAGCCGGGATAGACGGACTGCAGGCCGGCGTCTTTGCGGGAGACGATGCGGGCTGCTTCCAGCTCGGTATTGCCGGACAGGGCGAAATTGAGGGTCGTATCCCGTTGCAGATCAAGCTCCAGCTTCAGTGGGTTGAATCCGAGGTAGGCGACTCTCAGGGTGTGCGCTCCGGCGGGCAGCGTCAGCGTATAGAACCCGAACTCGTTGGTCACGGCACCGGTCTGTCCGGACAGAACACCCGCGCCGATCAGGGTCTCGCCCGAGGCGGCGTCGGTGATGTGCCCGCTGATGGTCACGCGGCGTATGCGGATGGCTTTGGGAGCCGGCGCGGCGGGGCGGAGAATGACGCTGCGGCCGCGTTTTTCCCAACTCAGAGCGCTGTCGCGGAAACTCTGGCTCAGGGCTTCTTCGAGGGTCAAGCCGGGCGTCAGCGCCTCCAGCTCCCGGGTCTGCTCCAGGGTGCCGCGGAGGGTGGAATCGTAGATGAAACGGATATCGTATTTTTCGCGGAGCTGCTCCATCCGCAGGAGCAGCGTGTCCTGGGCGGCCGCGGAAAGGATAGAACCCAGGAGCAGGAAGAGGATCAGTTTGAGTTTCATTCTGCTTCGATCTGAATGTCCAAGGCGGCTTCGATGAGGGAAATGATCTCCTGGAGATCCTCTCCCTCGAATTCGCCGGTCAGGAAACGCTCGCTCTCGTCGGTGCGCAGGGACCGGCCGAAGTGGGCAGAAAGTTCGCGCAGGACGTCTTGTAGCGGCGTGTTTTCATAGTAGAAGGTATGTGTGGCCCACGCGGCCGGATTGGCGGTCGGGGCATCTGACAGCAAGGGCTGGACGGCGCCCGCGGCGAGTGCCGCGTGCATGCCGCGGGTCAGGATCAGGCCGTCGCTTTCGTGGGTCTGTGCGGCAAAGAGCACGCGGCCGTCCACGACGTCCACACTCGTGCCTGCGCTGTCTGCCAGAACCTGGAAACGGGTGCCCAGCACACGGACGAAACCGTCTCCGGCCGTGATCTCGAAGGGGAGCTGTTCGTTGCGGGCGACTGCGTAATACACCTGGCCGGTCTGGTGCAGGGCCCGGTCGCGGCGGCCGAATCCGCGGCGCCGGAAGTCCAGCGTGGCGCCCGGGGCCAGGGTTGCCTGTGTCCCGTCGGGCAGGACGATGGCCTGGATGGCCGCTGTCGCGGGAATGATGGTGCGGGAATGACCGCTCCACAGGAACACACCCAGGATAATTGCGGCGAGCGCTGCGCCGAGGGCATAGCCCCAGGCGGGGCGCCAGCTATAGAAAGAACGGAATGGAGAGATGCCGTTTTCGCTGCGGAATCGCCGCCAGGCCCGCTGCGGAGCGAAGCGCCCGGGCTGCCAGTGGCGTGCGACGAAACGCAGGTTTTCTTCTTGGATTTCTTTCATCATTTTGTCATTTTCGACTATATGACGAAGCGAATCCGAAAAAGTACCACCCGGTTTTAAAAAAAATCAGAAAGAAAGGAGCAGGACGAAATCCAGAATATGGTCGGAATCTGCCCGAAGGGCTTGCAGCGCGCGGCTGATCTGGTTCCGTACGGTGTTGACGGACAAGCCGGTATCCTCGGCGATCTGTTCGTAGCTTAGCCCTTCGCGTTTGCTCATCAGCAGGAGCTTGCGGCGCTGTGCCGGGAGCCGGTCCACGGCTTCCCACAGGCGGGCTTCCAGGGCGGATCGCTGCATGGCGTCTTCGTCACTGATGATTCCTGAAGCATCTTCCGGCTGCACGCGCTCGGGCTCGCGCCCCTGGCGTCGCAACTGGTCAATGCAGCGGTTCCGGACCATGGCATACAGATACGGGCGCGCATTGTCAATGGCTTCCTGCTTTTGCCACCAGGCCGTGAACGCTTCCTGAACGACGTCTTCCACCGCGTCGGCGTCCTTCAGGTAGTGGAGGGCGTAGAGGCAGAGGGGACGGTACAGCTGGCGGAAAAGCTCGTGAATGTCGGGATCGTGGGTCATGGCGGGGCAAAGGTATTATTTTTCCGAAAGTTTTCCTATTTTTGTAGATTGAGATTCCGGGTCAAGCCCGGAATGAAGACACAAGTAGCGAGTATTACCGATGGACAACCTCGAAGATATCAGAAAGAAGATTGACGCCGTGGATGCGCAGATCGCGCCGCTCTTTGAGCAGCGCATGGAGTTCGTCCGCGAGGTCACCGCATACAAGACCACCCACGGGCTGGCCACGTGCGATCCGTCCCGCGAGGACGCGATCCTGCGGCGTGGCGCCGAGCGGGTGCAGGATCGTGACATTCGCGAGTATTATGTCAGCTTCCAGAAGGAAGTGCTCTCGCTCTCGCGAGACTGGCAGCGCCGCCTGAGCAGCGGCCTGAAGGTCGCCTACAGCGGCGTGCCGGGGGCCTTTGCCTACATTGCCGCCTCGCGTCTGTATCCCGGTGCGGAGCTCGTCTCTTTCGACAATTTCGAGCAAGCCTACCGCGCCTGCGAGGCGGGCGAGTGCGACGTGGCGGTGCTTCCGTTTGAGAACAGCTTTGCCGGCGAGGTCTCGTCCGTGACGGACCTGATGTTCTCCGGCTCGCTCTACGTGAACCAGGTGCTGGAGCTCGAGATCGAGCAGAATCTGCTCGGCATCCCCGGCGCTGACAAGTCGAAGATCCGCAAGGTTTACAGCCATCCCCAGGCCCTCGCGCAGTGCGCCGAGTATATCCAGCGCAACAAGCTGATCACCAGGGAGCTGTCCAATACGGCCGTGGCGGCGATACGCGTCTCGCAGAAGCAGGATCCGACCTGCGCGGCCATCGGTACGGCCGAGGCGGCGGCGCTCTACGGACTGGAAGTCCTCGAGCCCCGCATCAACACCAGCCGCACCAACACGACGCGCTTCGCGGCGTTCTCGCGGATGCTGCGTCTGGACACCGGGAATAAGGGCAAGATGGACAAGCACTTCATCCTGATGTATACCGTCAAGAATGAAGCCGGCGCCCTGGCGCAGACGCTGAACATCATCGGCGCCCACAATTTCAATATGTGCAACCTCCACAGCCGCCCGATGAAAGAGCTGCTGTGGAATTATTATTTCTTCGTTGAGCTGGACGGCGACGTGGCGACGGACGAGGGAAGCAGCCTGCTGCACGAACTCGGCCCGTTGTGCGACCGCCTCAAGCTCGTCGGCTCATTCTATACGCGTTAGCCTATGAAGAATTCCATCGGAACCAGCGTCATCCTGACGGTCTTTGGCGAAAGCCACGGACCGGCCGTCGGCGTCGTGCTGGACGGCCTGGCCCCGGGACTGTCCGTGGATGAGGCCTACATCGCGGAGCAGCTGTCGCGCCGCCGCCCCAGCGGGGCCACCGATACGGCCCGTGTGGAGCCGGACCGCTTCCAGCTGGTCAGCGGCGTGTATCAGGGTCGTGCGACCGGTACGCCCCTTACCATTTTGATTCCCAATGAGAACGTGCGCAGCAAGGACTACGACGCCGTGCAGACGGTAGCGCGTCCCGCACACGCGGACTATACGGCCGAGTGCAAGTACCACGGCTGGCAGGACCCGCGCGGCGGGGGCCATTTCTCCGGCCGCGTGACGGCCGGAATCGTGGCGGCCGGCGCCATTTGCCGGCAGGCGCTCGAGGCCAAGGGCATCCGCCTGGGCACGCACATCCTGCGCTGCGCCGGGGTGGAGGATGCTCCGTTCACGGATGTGGCGTCCGAGATCGAGCGCATCGAGGCGAAGCGCTTCCCGCTCATTGTCGATCGCGAGGCGGAGGTGGAAGCAGCCATCCTGGCCGCGAAAGCGGAGCAGGACTCCGTCGGCGGCGTGGTTCAGACCGGCATCTGCGGCCTGCCCGCCGGGCTGGGGGAGCCGTGGTTCGATTCGCTGGAAGGCGTGCTTGCGCGGGCGATGTTTGCCGTGGGCGGCGTCAAGGGCATCGAGTTCGGCGACGGATTCGGCCTCGCCGGGCTGCGCGGCTCGCAGGCCAACGACCCCTTCCGCATGCAGGACGGGCGCGTGGTCACGGAAAGCAACCGCAACGGCGGCATCAACGGGGGAATCACCAACGGGATGCCTGTCGTGTTCAATCTCGCCGTCAAGCCGACGCCCTCGATCGCGCGGCCGCAGCGGACGGTGGATTATAAAGCAGGAAAAGATGTGGAACTGGCCCTGACCGGTCGGCACGATCCGGCGATCATCCGGCGGATTTGCCCCGTGGTGACGGCCCTGGTGTCTGTGGTGCTGTGCGACCAGCTCGCGCTGCGCTTCGGCACCGATTATCTGGCAGCGAAATGACGAAAAGTTTCATCAATTACCACAAGGTCCTCATCGTCGGCCTCGGCATGATCGGCGGCTCCTACGCCGAGAAGCTCAGCGCGCTGGGCTTCGAGGTGGGCGCCATCGTACGGCGTCAGGAAGTGCTGGACTATGCGTTGCAGCACAGGCTCATCGCCCACGGACAGACGAGCGTGACGCGCGAATACGTCTCGCAGTTCGACCTGGTGGTCTTCGCTTTATACCCCAAGGCTTTCGTCGAATGGGTTCGGAAGTACCAGGACTTCTTCAAGTCCGGCGCCGTGATCACGGACGTGACCGGCGTGAAGCGGGCGGTGGTCCCGGCGGTGCAGAGCATCCTGCGTGAGGATGTCGAGTTCGTGCCGGCGCACCCGATGGCCGGCCGTGAACGGTCCGGCGTGGAATTCGCTGACAGCAAAGTCTTTGCGGGTGCCAACTTTATCATTACTCCCACAGAACGCAATACCCGCGAGGGGATTGAGTTGGTGCGCACGCTGGGCTGCATCCTGGGTTTCCGGCACATCGCCGAGCTTACGCCCGAGGCGCACGACGAGATGATCGGTTTCCTCTCGCAGCTGACGCACTGTATTGCCGTGGCGCTGATGGACTGCAAAGAATCCGAGCACCTGGTGGAGTACACGGGCGACTCCTTCCGCGACCTGACGCGGATCGCCCGAATCAATGAGAATATGTGGACGGAGCTGTTCCTGGAGAACCGGGACGAGCTCCTCTCGCAGATGGACCTCTTCCTGGAGAAGTTCACGCAGTTGCGGAACGCCCTGGCGAAGGGGGACGAGGATACCATGAAGGACATGATGCGCCTGTCGTCGTACCGGCGCTCGTTCTTTGATAAAAAGTGAGAAGCGTATGAATATGGTTTTCAAGCGTAAGTTGCTGATCCCCAAGGAGATCAAGGAGATGTATCCGATCTCCCCGGAGGGGGCGGCCGCCAAGCGCAGCAATGATGAAAGCATCCGGGACATCCTGACCGGCGCAAGCCGCAAGCTGCTGCTCGTGATCGGCCCCTGCTCGGCCGACCGGGAAGATGCCGTGATCGAATATATTTCCCGCCTGCGCCCCCTGCAGGAGCGGGTGGCCGACAAGATCGTGATTGTGCCGCGCATTTATACGAACAAGCCGCGCACGACCGGCATCGGCTACAAGGGCATGCTGCACCAGCCCAATCCGCAGGAGCATTCCGACATGCTCCGTGGCCTGATCGCTATCCGCAAGCTGCACATGCGCGCCCTGACGGAGACCGGTTTCTCCTGCGCAGACGAGATGCTCTATCCGGAGAACCACCGTTTCCTGGACGACCTGCTGTCGTACGTGGCCGTGGGTGCGCGCTCCGTGGAGGACCAGCAGCATCGTATGACCGCGAGTGGTCTGGACATCCCCGTGGGTATGAAGAACCCGACGGGCGGCGACCTGTCCGTGATGATGAATGCCTTGAAGGCCGCCCAGAGCGGCCATACCTTCATCTACCGCAACTGGGAGGTCGAGACGGCCGGCAATCCGCTTTCGCACGCCATCCTGCGCGGCTACGTGGATTCGCACGGGATTACGCATCCGAACTATCATTACGAGGACCTGGCGCGTCTGAGCGGCCTGTATGCGGAGAGCGGTCTGCAGAATCCGGGCGTGGTCGTGGACACGAACCACAGCAACTCCGGCAAGAAGTACGAAGAGCAGATCCGTATCGCCAAGGAGGTGCTGCACAGCACCCGTCACAGCGAGGAGATTCGCACCCTGGTCAAGGGCCTGATGATCGAGTCCTACCTTGAGGATGGCTGCCAGAAGCCCGACGGCGGCGTCTATGGCAAGTCCATCACCGACCCCTGCCTCGGCTGGGACAAGACCGAGCGCCTGGTGCTGGACATCGCTGACCTCTGGGTGTAGTTTAACACGCCAGCCAGACAAAAAACGTCCGACAGCTTCCCGCTTGTCGGACGTTTTTGTGTAGTTATGGCTTCCAGTCTTGGCTCCACTTCTACCAGGGGCAAAATCGGGCTCCAGCGCCCCTGGCAACCAGTTTTTCGTGTCGTGAGGGGCAAAAACGGCCTTCTGCGCCCCTGGCAAAACTGCGACAGCCTGTTGCACTTTTCAGTATTATTGTGGCGGGGGTTACCCCAGAATCAGCCGGAAGAGCTTGTAAAGCTTGTAGGGCATATAGCGGAACGGGAGGTCGAAGCGGCGCGGGGTGATGATCACCGCACGCTCGTGCGTGAAGGCGTCGAAGCTCAGCTTGCCGTGGTAGCGGCCCATGCCCGAGTTGCCGACACCGCCGAAGGGGACCTTCTCGTTGACGATGTGCATGATGGTGTCGTTGATGCAGGCGCCGCCGGAGGAGGTGCGCCGCACGACGGACTTGCCGTCGTTCAGTTTCCCGAAGAAATACAGCGCCAGCGGCTTCTCGCGGCCGTTCACAAAGGCAATAGCCTCATCCAGTTTCTCGAAGGTGCAGACCGGCAGGACCGGACCGAAGATCTCGGTGGTCATCACCGCGGAGTCCGGTGCCGGGTCCAGAATGACCGTCGGCTCGATGAAGCGGGTGGCGGCCTCCATCCGTCCGCCGCGCACGGTGCCGGAGACTTCCGGACCGGAAATGTAGGACGCGACCCGGGCGAAGGCCTTGTCGCTGACCAGGCGCACGAAGTGCTCCGTCTCCTGGGGGTTGCTGCCGAGCAGCGCATGGACCTGATGGAAGTATTCTTCCACGAACGCATCGCGAATTTTCTTGTCTATCAATACGTAATCCGGCGCGATGCAGGTTTGTCCGGCGTTCAGGGCTTTGCCCCAGGCGAGGCGCTTTGCGGCCAGTTTGAGGTCCGCGTCAGCGGTGATGATGCAGGGGCTCTTGCCGCCGAGCTCGAGCACGACAGGGGTCAGGTTCTTGGCGGCGGCAGCCATCACGGTGCGGCCCAGGACCGGGCTACCCGTAAAGAAGATGATGTCCCAGCGCTCGGCGAGCAGCAGCGTGTTCACTTCCCGGTTGCCCTGGGCGACGGCGATATAACGCTCGTCGAAGGTGGCCGTGATCATTTCCTCGATGACGCGCGAGACGTTCGGGACATAGGGTGAAGGCTTCAGCAGAGCCGTGCAGCCGGCGGAAATGGCGCCCACGAGCGGATTGATCAGCAGCTGGAAGGGATAATTCCACGGAGCGATGATCAGCGCATTGCCGAGCGGCTCGGTGACGATGCGGCTGCGCGAAGGGAGCATCTGCATCGGCGTAGGCTTGCACTTCGTGCGGGCCCAGCCGGACAGGTGGCGCAGGTGGCCCCGGATCTCGCCCGTCGCGAGGCTGACTTCCGTCAGGAAGGCCTCCTGCTCGGACTTGTGCAGATCAGTCCACAGGGCCTCGTAGAGGGGCTTTTCCCATTGCTTGATGGCGCTGAGGAGCTTACGGAGCATCTCCTTGCGGAAATGCAGGTCGAGGGTGGCGCCGGAGGCGTAATACTGGCGCTGGAGCTTGCTGAGCTCACGGATGCGCGCGGGGTCGGTATTGGTCATTGCTGTCGGTATTGAGATCCCCGAACAGGTCGGAGATGGCGGTTCTATCGGGTGGCGTGGGTGGTGTCGTGGTGGGCCTGGCGGCCGGTGAAATGGTTCATTACGGTGTAGAGGCCGCAGATGTCGCCGAAGACGAAGTCGAAGATGCGCTGCGGAATTAGGCCCTGCATCAGGCGGATAAAGTGCTCGGAGAAAGGAATTCCCTTGTACCATTTGTCGATCTCGATGGCGTGCAGCGTCTTGCGGGCCACGACCTCCGGATCCTGAATCTTGAAGAAGGAATGGATGCCGTCGAACATGCCGGTATTGATGAAATACGGGGCGATGGTCGTGAGCTTCACGGGACTCTTCTCGCGCGTCAGCTCGATGCGCACAGACTCGGACCAGCCGATGGCCGCCCACTTAGAAGAGGCGTAGAGGGCCATTTTCGGCAGGGCGAGCATGCCGGCCGAAGAGGTGACGTTGCAGATATGGCCGCGGCCGCGGGCCTTCATATCCTTGATATAGCGCAGTGCGACGAACATTGCGCCCTTGGTGTTGATGTCGATGGTGCGGATAATATCCTGGTCAGTCTGCTCCGCAAAGGGCAGGTTGTTGGTGATGATGCCGGCATTGTTGATGAGGATATCCACATCGCCGCAAGCAGCCTTGGTGGCCTGGTAGGCGGACTCCACGGAAGCGGGGTCGGAGATGTCGGCCCGGAAACCGGAGACCTTGCCGAGCGCGGAAAGCTCCGCCACGGTGGCCCCGATGGCCGCTTCGTTGATATCCCAGATGATTACCTGGCCGGCGCCTTTCTCCAGGCTCCTGCGCGCCATGATTTTGCCGATCCCGGAGCATCCCCCGGTGATCAGAACGGTATTGCCTTGAATTTTCATGGCAGTAAAAATACGCAATCTACGCGCGCGCTGCGTGCGAATGTGGTGAAATCGACCCGGAATGTGGCGAAATTCTGATATCATTATTTGTAAATGATATCAGAATTCGTATCTTTGCTTCGAAATCATAAGAAAAGATGGAGTCTTCACGTATTCAGACCGTACTCCGCCTCCAGCCGGAGTTGATGGCGCGGGTAAAAAGAAATGCCCGCCGGGAGAAGCGTTCATTCAACAGCTACATCGAGCAGATCCTGGACCGGGCGACGCGCCTGGACGAGCCGGTCCTTCCGCCGGCTTTCGCCGTTTCGGAAGAAATTCTGGGGATGCGTTGCGGTGCCCTGACCGCCCCTTCGGCGGAGCAGTTGGCTGAAGATCCGAAGCTGGCTTATCTGTGGGAGAAATATGGAAAGGAGTAGAATGAAAGTATTCCTGGACACGAATGTCCTGCTGGATCTCCTGAGCACGACCGAGCGGCCGTCTTCCGAAGCGGCCCGGATCATCTTTCAGGCCATCCGTTCCGGCTACCTCGAAGGCGTCCTGACGACGCAAAGCATCGTGGATGCGAACTACATCCTATCCCGCCTGGGACAAGGATTCTCCGCCGAAGCGTTCGCCAAAGCCATTCTCTCCCTCATCAACTTCGTCAATATCAGCGGTCTGAACTCCTTCGACTTGCAGGAAGCCCTCCTGCATCCCACCGGCGATTTCGAAGACGACGTCCAGTTCGCCCACGCCGAAGCGGAAGGCTGCGATGTATTCCTCACCTCCGACCAAGGGCTCCTCAAACGCACATCCGAAATCGGCATGCAGATCCTCCCTCCGACGCAATTCGTTGCCCGGATGACGGCAAGGTAGAGAATACTTGACTCGGTTAATACTGAAAACTGCAACAGGCTGTCGCACTTTTTCCAGGGGCGCAGAGGCCCATTTTTGCCCCTCGCAACACGAAAAATGGGTTACCAGGGGCGCTGGAGCCCTGTTTTGCCCCTGCGAGTTGGAGATTCCGGGTCGCAGCCCGGAATGACTCCGGGGAGATTCGCCGGTCAAGCCGGCGAATGACGAAGCAGCAGCCGGCGCGTGGGCCGTGCGAGAGCCTGCGCACGTTGGCCCCGCGGAGTCGGGGGCCGTGCGTGGCGTGCGGGAGGAGCGGCTGCTGCCAGAGCTGGAAGCCATAGCCAGACAAAAACGTCCGACAAGCGGGAAGCTGTCGGACGTTTTGTGTCTGGCTGGCGTATAGGACCTACTGTTTCTTCTCGTAGAGGAAGCGGCGGATCTTGTGGGTGGCCGTTTTGCTGAAGGGCTCCTTCTGGATTTCGACGTCCTTGATCTTGGAGAAGCGGCTGACTTTGTCGTTGACGAAGTCGAGGACGGCCTGGCGCTTTTTCTCCAGCTCTTCGATGAAGCGGTCCTGGCCTTCCAGGTTCCAGTCCAGCACGTTGTCCTCGAACTTGACGAGGGCGATGAGCTGGCCGTTGCGCTGGATGACGAGCGACTCGCCGATGCCGTCGAAGCTGTTGATCACGTGCTCGATCTCTTCGGGGTAGATGTTCTCGCCGGAGGCGCCCACAATCATGTTGCGCAGGCGACCGCGGATGGAGAAGCGGCCCTTGGCGTCGAGCGCGGCGAGGTCGCCGGTGCGGAACCAGCCGTCCTGGCTGAGGACGGACTGCGTGCGCTCGTAATCCTTGTAATAACCCATCATCACGTTCGGGCCCTTGACGATGATCTCGCCCAGGCCGGTCTCGGGATTGACATCCGCCAGACGCACCTGCGCGCCGTGGGTGGCGCGGCCGGTGGAACCGACGTGGGTCTTGAACGGCGGGGCCGCGCAGACGAGCGGCGCGCACTCCGTGAGGCCGAAACCGATGCCGTAGGGGAAACGGGCGCGGTGCAGGAAGGTCTCCACCTCGGGATCGAGCTTGGCGCCGCCGATGCCGAAGAAGTGCAGGCGGCCGCCGAAGGTCTTTTTCAGCTTGATGCCGACCAGCCATGCCAGCGTGCGCGGAGCGTATTTGTCCAGGTGAGAGAGGAACTTGCTGCCGCGGATGGTAGGCATGATGCTGGTCTTGTACATCTTCTCGATGATGAGCGGTACGGAAAGCATCGTCGTCGGACGGATCTCCTTGAGGGTCTGCTTAAGGATGGTCGGAGTGGGAACGCGTCGCAGGTAGCAGACGCGCGCGCCGACGGAGTAGGGGTAAAGCAGGCCGAGGGTCATCTCATAGGTGTGCGCCATCGGGAGGATGGACAGGAAGACGGACTTCTTGTTCTCGTGCTGGGCGTACCAGGAATCGAGCACCGACGCGCAGAAATTGCGATGGCTGAGCATCACGCCTTTCGGCGAACCGGTGGTGCCGGAGGTATAGATGAGGGCGGCCATGTCCATGGGATTGGGCGTGGCCACACGGCCGTCGCAGGTGAAAGCCGCGTCGTCGTGCTTGATAAATTCGAAGGTGTCGATGTCGAGCACCAGGCTGAGCTTGGCCATCGCCGCGTCGCTCACTTTCTTGAGCTGGCGCCGGGAGACGAAGAGGGCCTTGGCCTCGGAATGGTCGAGGATGCTCTCTACTTCGCTGGCGGACAGTTCGTTAAGCATCGGGACGGCCACGCGGCCGTAGGCGGTGGTGGCAAAAAAAGCGATGCCCCAGTGGGGACCGTTCTCGGAGAGAATGGCCACCTTGTCGGAGGCGCTGATGCCGAAATTGGAGAGGATGCGCGACAGGTTGTCGCAAGTTTCCCGATAGTGTGCGTAGGTGTAAGACTGCTGTCCGTCAGTAAATTCGGCCGCAGTCCGGTTTGCGTACTTCGCAGAAGCGTATTCGTACAGATCGGAGAGGGTCTTAAAGTCGTGTCGCATTAATGAGTAATGTAATTTTCGGGGTAACGGGCGCCCAGGTCCATCTTCTCGTAAATCTCCTGAATGCGCTTGGTGTCGGCTGCCGCGTCGTCGGTGAGTTCGACTTTCTGGCCGCGGCCCACGCGCTTGCGCTTCCAGTCGAAGTAGCCCAGATAGACGGGCACGCCGGTCTCGCGGGCGATCAGGTGATAGCCGCTCTTCCAGCGTTTGACGGGCTTGCGGGTGCCTTCGGGGGCGATGGCCAGGTGGAACTGCTCACGGCTGTTCATCTCCTCGATGAGGCTGCGCACCAACGCCGCGGAGTTGCTCCGGTCCACAGGAATGCCGCCCATGGCCTTGAGGATCCAGCCCAGGGGCGGGAAGAACATTTCCTTCTTGACCATACAAAGCGCCTTACCGCCGATGGATTCGTAATAAAGATAAGCAATCAAGAAGTCCCACACAGTTGTGTGCGGGACACCCAGCATGATGCACTTCTTCTCTTCGGGGAGGCCTTCGACGACCGTCCAGCCGAGCTTGCGAAGCGCCCAGCCACAGAACTTACGCCAACTACTCATTCGGGTGCAGTTTCTGGTACTCGGCGAGGCCTTCGGCCAGGATGGTGAGCGCCTTGCGCAGGGCGGGCACCTCGAGGACGTAGGCGATGCGGACGTGGTTGTGGCCCACGCCGGGGGTCTTGTAAAAGGACGCGGCCGGGGTCACCATGGTGGTGGCGCCGTCGCGGCTGAAGTCGGTAAGCATCCAGCGGGCGAAGTCTTCCGCGTTCGCGACCGGCAGCTCCACGACGGTGTAGAAGGCGCCGAAGGGCTTGGGAGCGAAGACGCCGGGGATGGCGTTCAGCATCTCCACGGCGCAGTCGCGCCGGCGGATGTATTCTTCCTTGACTTCGTCAAAGTAGGACTGCGGGGTGTCGAGCGCGCCGATGGCGGCGTACTGGCCGAGCACCGGCGGGCAGAGGCGGGACTGGGCGAACTTGAGCGCCGCGGCCATCACGTCCTTGTTGTGCGAGACGATGCAGCCGATGCGCGCGCCGCAGAGGTTGTAGCGCTTCGAGACGGAATCGACCAGGATGACATTCTGCTCGCAGCCGGGGATGTTCATGGCGGAGAAGTGCGGCTCGTCGGTGTAGCAGAACTCGCGATAGACTTCGTCCGAAATGAGGAAGAGGTCGTGGCGGCGGCAGAAGTCGCCGATCTTGAGCATCTCCTCCTTGGTGAAGAGCTTACCGGAAGGGTTGCACGGGTTGCTGATGAGCACGGCACGCGTCTTCGGCGTGACGAGCTTCTCGAACTCGGAGATATCGGGAACCTTGAAGCCCTCGCGGATGTCGGTCGGGACGGCCTTGAGGGTGATGCCGCCCAGGTAGGCGAAGGTCTGGTAGTTGGTGTAGAACGGCTCCACGACGATGATCTCGTCGCCGGGGTCGGCCGCTACCTGCATGGCGACGGCAAAAGCCTCGCTGCCGGCCACGTCGACCAGCAGTTCGCTCACTTCGATGTCGATGCCAATCTTCTTGTAGTACTTCTCGACCATGCCTTCGCGGAGCTCGATCAGACCCGCGGAGTTGGTGTAGGAGAGGTGGTGCATACCCTTGCACTTATCCACGACGGCATTGAACGCGCAGTCGGGGGACTTGATGTCCGGAGCGCCGACGTTGAGGTGGTACACATGGATGCCCCGAGCCTTGGCGGCATCGGAGAGGGGGACCAGCTTGCGGATTGCGGAAGCCGGCATGGCCTGGGTCTTGGCGGAAATGTGCAGGGACATATGCTACTAACGTTTATATATAATCGTGCAAATTTACCTATTTAATTGCAAAATGCTATCTTTGCGAGTAGAAATTTTTATATGGAAACTATTATTGACCGGGAATTTGGCGGCGAGCGGCCGCTCTACAACAAGCACGGACTCCGCCTGGAGAACGTGACCATCCATGCGGGAGAATCTTCCATCAAGGAAGGGTCCGACATCGAGGCGCATCACTGCCGTTTCGAAGGGAAATACGTCTTCTGGTGCTGCGAGAACTTCCTCGCGGCGGACTGCCATTTCACCGAAGGGGCCCGTTCCTCGCTATGGCACAGCCGCGGCATGGAGCTGCGCGACTGCCGGCAGGAGGCGCCGAAGATGTTCCGCGAGAGTGCGGACATCCGGCTGCGCAACGTGGTGATGCCGCACGCGCAGGAGACCTTCTGGAGCTGCGACGGGATTGATATCGAGAACGTGGAGGCCCGCGAGGCCGACTATATCTTCATGCACTGCAGCAACATCCGGGTGCGGAATCTCCGACTCTTCGGAAACTATTCTTTCCAGCACGCCAAGAACGTGGAAATCCGCGACAGCGACCTGCAGAGCAAGGATTCCCTCTGGGAGTCCGAGAACGTGACCGTCTATGATTCCTTCATCAACGGGGAGTATCTGGGCTGGCACTCGAAGAACCTTCGCCTGGTGCGCTGCCGCATCGGCGGCACGCAGCCGCTCTGCTATATCGACAATCTGGTGCTCGAGGACTGCACCTTCGAGCCGGACGCCGATCTGGCGTTCGAGTATTCTTCCGTGCAGGCGACGGTCAAAGGGCACGTCGTGTCTATCAAGAACCCGCGTTCGGGCTCCATCCGCGTGGAGTCATGCGGCGAGGTGATCCGTGACGGGAACGCCAAGGCGCCGAACGACTGCGTCGTGGAAATAGGATGAGATTCGCCGGTTGGGGCCGGCGAATGATTTATGTAAGCGTAAACAGGATCAGCAGCTGCGCGACGAGCACCCGCAGGAACATCGTCATCGGATAGACCGTGGCGTAGTTGATGGAGGTGTAGTCCGTGCCGTAGGCGCCCTGTGCGAAGGCGAGGACGGCCGGGTCGGTGTTGCCGCCGGAAAGCAGACCGCAGATCTGGTAGAAGTTGAGCTTGCAGAACAGGCGGGCGACCAGACCGGTGATCAGCACCGGGATGAGCGTAATCAGCGCGCCGTACAGGATCCACCAGAAACCGCCGCCGAGCAGGGAACTGACAAAGCTCTCGCCGGCACCCAGGCCGACGGCCGCGAGGAAGAAGCTGATGCCGATCTCGCGGATCATCATATTGGCACTCTGGGTGGTATAGGTGGTGATGCGCCACTTCGGGCCGAAATAGCCCAACAGAATCGCAATGATGAGCGGACCGCCGGCGAGGCCGAGGCGGACCGGCTGCGGGATGCCCGGGAAGCGGATCGGAAGCGATCCGAAAATCACACCCACGGCAATGCCGAAGAAGATCGGAATCAGGTTGGGGTGGGAGAGTTTCTCGGGCTTATTGCCCACGAGTTTGGCCACCTGATCGATGCCCTCCAACGTACCGACGACCAGGATGCTGTCGCCCATCTGGAGGATGAGGTTCGGGCGAGCGACGAGTTCCACGCCGGCGCGCAGCACGCGGGTCACGGACACGCCGCAACTGGTGCGGATGTGCAGGTCGCGAATGCGCTTGCCGGTCAGGGAAGGCTTGGTGATGCTCAGGCGGCGCGTGACGATATTCTCATCCTTCTTCGCCCAGTCTTCCAGGTGCATGGGCACTTCTTCGCCGAAGATGATGCGGACCGTGTCTACGTTGGGCTGTGAGGTGACAATCAGGACCTTGTCTCCCTTCTCCAGAATTGTCTCCGGTCCGGGAATGGTGATCTCCCCGTCCCGCATGAGGCGCGAGACCAGGAATTTGTCGCTCATGCCGCGGGTGACCTCGGCGAGGGTTTTGCCGAACACGGCGGGATTCTCGACTTCGCAGTGCATGCGGCGGGCGGAATCGGCCGGCTTTTCTTCCTGCTCCAGGGCGGTCTGTTCCTTCTTCAGGTCAATCTTGAAAATGCTTTTCAGCAGGATGACGACGAAGATGACGCCCAGCACGCCCAGCGGGTAGGCGACGGCGTATGCGGAGGCGAGCCCGGACGAGGCCGCTTCTGCGGCGGATACCGGCTTGCCGCTTGCGATCATGGCGTCGGAGAGGGTCTGCTGGGCGGCACCCAGGCCGGGGGTGTTGGTCACGGCGCCGGACATTACGCCGACCAGCGTGGTCAGGCTTTCGCCGGTGATCCAGTGGATGGCCACGGTCACGAGCACGGCCAGCAGAATCATTCCCGTGGCGAGCAGATTCATCGTCACGCCGCCCTTGCGGAAGGATTGGAAGAAACCGGGGCCGACCTGCAGGCCGATGGAGAAGACGAAGAGGATGAGCCCGAAGTCCTTCATGAAGGCGAGCGCAGTCGGGTTGGCCCGGAAGCCGAGATGGCTGACCAGGATGCCCAAAAACAGGATCCAGGTGGACCCGATGGAGATTCCCTTGATCTTGACCTTGCCGAGCAGAAGGCCCGAGGCGATGACAAATGCGAATAATAATATCGTATGGGCGATGCCCGTGCCGAGGAATAATTCTTTCATGATGCAAAGGTACAAAAAAAGGCCCGGATTTGTACCGGGCCTTTCGTCATTCCGGGTCAAGCCCGGAATCTTCTTACTTCACGAAGAGCATCGGAGCCATCTCGAGGAGGCAGCGGCGCCAGGTCAGGAACTCGTGGGCCGTGCCCTCGGAGACGTAACCCTTGGCGTTGTAGCCGGC
>JAEEGL013303181.1_pt1 | contig 42643 bp, 35 predicted proteins | sample 9134231 | NCBI WGS metagenome assembly JAEEGL01 (sample SAMN16246548, study PRJNA631951) | gut metagenome | biome: gut microbiome; feature: rumen; material: fiber-attached | host: Bos | place: Iran: Karaj | collected 2018-10 | reverse complement strand
TAAATTCTGGCTGCAAAAAGTAAGAGAAGCCTGAGTAAATCCATTCATAGCTGTATAAATAAAACCTTCGATATTACAAACTGCAGAATTTGCAGCAATAAGAATTGAACCAAAAGAATTAATTGCAGATTGAATAATAACATTTGATAATGAAAAAATTATTCCCTGTATTCCTGCGGGTACTCCGATTTTTACTATTTTTTCAAGAATATGTCTGTTTATACTGATTTTCTTAATTACTAATTTAAAACTGTCTGTTTCTGTTAATAAAATTCTTATAACTAAAAAGGCTGAAATAATCTGAGAAATAACTGTTGCAAGAGCTACACCAGCAACATCCATTTTAAATGAAATTACAAAAAGTAAATTTAACAGTACATTAATTATGCCTGAAATAAGCAGTATATTTAATGGTCTTCTTGTATCACCTTTTGCACGCAGCAAAGCACTTCCGAAATTATAAAGCATTGTAGCTGTAATTCCTGAAAAATATATTTGCAGATATACAGTTGCCTTCGTTAAAACTTCAACTGGAGATTGCATCAGTAATAAAATTTGTTTTGCAAAGACAACACCAGTTACAGTTAAAAAAATACCGCTTATAAAACCAAGTAAAATAGAAGTATGAACTGTATCGCTTAATTCTTTATTTTTTTGAGCACCCAGAAAATGTGCTGCTACAACATTACTTCCTATTGAAAGACCAACAAAAAGATTTATCAATAAATTTATTAAGGATGATGTTGAACCTACTGCAGCTAGAGAACTGTCTCCTGCAAAACGTCCGACAACAATTATATCAGCAGCATTAAATAAAAGTTGAAGCAGACTGGATAAGATTAATGGAATTGAAAATTTAAGGAGCTTTGAAAAAATCGGCCCCTCTGTCATATTTATCTGATAAGTCATGTTTAATTTACCGTGAACGAATTTTCTTTAAAAATTTTTTATGGTAAAAAGCTCGTAATTTTTCTGCAAGTGTATATAATTTGTAAATTGCTTTTAAGGAAACATCAAAAGATCCGATTCTATGAATATTTTTTCCACCAAAACCAGTTTTAAATAGATATAGTCCATGCATTGGATGTTTCGGATCATCTTCTGGCGGAATGCCATATAAATCATAATATTTAGATCCGTATTTTTTTGCATCAGTTATTGCCTGAAACTGTAATAGATATGCAGGCATTAAATTTCTTTTTTCATTTCCACTGCATCCATATAAATATACACTTTCTGTTTTAGAAAAAAGAGTTATAATTGATGCTAAACTCTGATTTTCATGACAGGCAATATATAAAGAAATTTTTGGAACATCCTTTCCATTATTTATTTCATCTGCTGAGCTTTTTAATAAATCTAAATAATAATCTTTTTTATGAATAGCAATTCCATCTCTTTCAGAAGTGGTTTTATATAAATCGTAAAATTCATCAAGTTTTTCATGTAGTTCTTTTGATTCACCGGTATAACACTGAACTACGACACCTTTTTTTTGTGCAAGACGAATATTATATCTCCACTTTGATTTCATTTGTGCCAGTATTTCTTCATCGCTTAGCTGTAAATCAATTAATGTAGAATCTGGTGGTTGTATATCAACTGAATTTTTATGGACAGGAATGTTAAAACCAAAAGAATAATTTTTCATACCCCTGCAAAATAAATCCCGGTTTTCAGGAGTTGAAAATTTTATATCAGGATCATAACGAATGCAGATGGTGTTTTTTGGTAAAAATTGTTTTAATTTCTTACTGATATCATTTAATAGTTCACAAATATCACCAGAAGCAACATCATCTATTGTATAAATTGAATTTCCCTGCTCATCAATTTCCAGTGTTTCAAAATTATAGCAGGGAAACATTGGTATATAAGCAATAGAGAAAAAATTTTTGCAAAAACTTCTGATTAATACAGCTATTTCCCCATTAAAAGGTTTAACACAGTTTTCTTCAATATCAGTATTCCATGATATATTGTAGCGTTTATATGTCCAACCATGACGGCTTTTAAACTCAGCCCAAAATGGTGTCTGCAAAAAAGAAAACTTATTTGTTTGCGTTGTGTGAGTATTTGATGTAATTGTGACGTTATACAAGATTAACAAACCTCGCCATTTTCAGCAAACTGAGTCATTACTTTTTTACCATCAGCAATAAGAGATATTCCTCCTATTTGAACCTGATTTTTAACAGTTTCAATTTGAATCATAAAGAATGTGTCAGCATCAATTTCCTGTTTAGGCTCTGTGTCTGATTGTGAACCTTCGAGAATTACTTGTGTTCCAGGTTTTGCCCACGGACAGTTTAATACTTCTACACAGTCCTTTTCACCATCTTTATAATCGCACGCAAGTAACATTCCCCTGCTTTCTATTCCACGCATTTTTCGAGGTTTTAAATTATCAGCAATAATTACATGCTTTCCGAGTAATTCTTCTTCTTTTAGATAAGGTACAAGTCCGCTTTGAATAACTCTGTCTGCTCCACTTCCATCATCAAGATGTTCAATGTATAGTTTATCACTGTCAGGATTTCTTTCAACAGAAATTATTTTGGCAACTTTTAGTGAAATTTTAGAATTAAATAGAGCAATCTGTTCTGCTTTAGATAAAACAACTGGTTCTTGTTTAATTTTTTCAGCTTTTTTCTGTTTATTGTCAGTTTTTTTATCAGATTCTTTTTTTATCTGATTACCACCATAACGGATTCTGTATTCATCAATTTTTTTGTCATCAAGCGGTGTAAAAACAATTTCAGGTTGTCTGCAGATAGTTAATCCTTCTGTAACACCTAAATTTGACCAGTCCAGAGGATTTTCATTTCCTTTAAAACCGCGTCGTTTATTAACTGTTTTTTTATCAAAAAATGAAAGAACCTTTTGTGCATATTGCGGTAAATAAGGTTGTATCATTATCATTAAATCTTTAATGATATAACATAAATCCCTGATTAAGGCTGCTGCTTTTTCCGGATCTGTATTACGGGTTTTCCATGGTTCTCCGTCCTGAAAAGCTTTGTTTGCAACAGAAGAAATTGCAAAAATTTCGTGGAATGCATCTTTTAATTCAGCCCATTCAAGATAATCTGTAACATTTTTTTCAAGCTTTTTTACCTGTGACCATAAGTTTTCATCAGGTTTTCCATCTGGAATTTTTCCGTCATAATAACGGCTGACAAATGTTGCGGTTCTATTAACCAGATTTCCAAGATTACCAATTAACTCTGAATTAATTTTTTCCTGAAAATCTTTCCATAAAAATTGTGTATCAGATTTTTCAGGCCGATTATAGAAAATATAAAATCTCCAGGCATCACTTGGAATTCCAGAATCTTTTGCATCATTGCCGAATACACCAATATTGCGACTTTTACTGAATTTTCCATTTTCATAATTTAAGTATTCTGTAGAGCTCATGTGATGCAATTTTGTCCAGTTTCTTCCTGAACCAATCAAAGTAGAAGGAAAGATTACTGTATGGAAAGGAATGTTGTCTTTACCGATAAATTGAAATAAATCAACAGGTATAGAAGCTGTTTTTTTGTCTTCAGCTTCATCCGGGCACCACCAGGCTTTCCAGTCAAGTTTTTCTTCATTTTTTTCTTCTGCAAGTTTATCTGCTAAAGCTTTTGTAATACTGATATAACCGATTGGAGCGTCAAACCAGACATAAAAAACTTTATTTTCATAACCTGGTTTAGGAACAGGAATTCCCCATTTTAGATCTCTTGTTATAGCTCTTTCATGAAGTCCGTCACGAATCCAGGATTTTGTTATCTGGATGGAATTATTTGACCATTTACCATCAACTGATGTTTTTGACATCCATGGAGCATAATTTTTTTGAATACCTGGTAAATCAATATAAAGATGCTTTGTTGCTTTTAACTCAGGGGTTGCTCCACAAGTTGAGCAGCGGGGATTTTTTAATTCAGTTGGATCCAGCAGTTTTCCACATTTATCACACTGGTCTCCCCGTGCATCATCAGAACCACAATGTGGACAAGTTCCGTTTACATATCTGTCTGCTAAAAATCTTTGACAATTTGGACAATATAATTGTTCGATAGTATTTTCTTTGATAAAACCATTCGCATCCAGGTCTTTAAACAAACCTTGAGTTATTTCTGTTTGCTGAGGAGTTGAGGTTCTTCCAAAATAATCAAAATCAATTCCAAACCATTTATATATATCTTCATGAATTGCGTGATAGTAGTCGCATAGTTCCTGAGGTGTCTTTTTTTCTTCAAGAGCTTTTGTTTCTGTTGCAGTTCCATATTCATCGGTTCCACATACATAAAGTGTATCATATCCGCGGCTACGGCAAAATCGTGCAAAAACATCTGCAGATAAAACTTGAAGTAAATTTCCCAAATGAGGAACATTATTAACATAAGGTAAAGCTGATGTAATTAATCGTCTATTCATAATTAATATTATAGTTTTTTAACTTGATATATTCAAGGCAGAATATTTTTATCTGGTAAAAATTTAAGAAGCCTTATATAAATTTTCTGAAATCTGATAGGTACCGTCTGATAGTTTTTTCTGTAATTCATTTTTTGGCATAGGTTTTCCAAAAAGATAACCCTGCATTTTTTCGCATCCGATTAACCGTAAAAATTCGTAGGCTTCTTTTGTTTCAACACCTTCTGTCAATGTTTTCATACCTAAATCATTTGCCAGAGAAACAATGTTTTTAAGAATAGGTTTAGCTTTTTTATTTTCTTTAAAATTAACAAGAAATTTCATGTCAATTTTCATCATGTCAAAGTCGAAATCTTTCAAAACATTAAGCCCTGAATACCCTGCTCCAAAATCATCAAGCCATAATGCATATCCTGATGAGCGGAAATCTTTTATTGCATTCTTTAAATTATTGTCATTATCTGTAAGTGCACTTTCTGTTATTTCCACATGAATGTAATCTTTCGAAATATTATATTTTCGTAAAGTATTTTCGACTTCATTTGCAAGATCAATCATATCAAAATCCAGTCTAGAAAAGTTTAATGAAACAGGAATAACGATTTTATTCTGACTGATAATTTCCTGTAAATCAATGCAAACCTGTTCTACAATATACATATCCAGCCGGTGAATCTGATGGTATTCCTCCAGGGTATTTATAAACATTGCAGGAGAAAGAAATCCTGTTTCAGGATCATCCCACCTGGCTAAAGCTTCAAGTCCGCAAATTTTACGGGTTTTTGTTTCTATAACCGGCTGATAGAATACTTTTATATAATTATTTTCAATCGCATTATCAAGATTGTTGATAATATAATGTTTTATTGAAAAATCCTGTGCCATAGATTTATCATATTCACAATAATTTTTATTAAATAGTTTTTTTATACTGTAACAGGCATATCTTGCATGGTCACACGCTAGAATTGGCATTATTTCTTTATTTTCAGGACAAAAGGCCCCTGTTTTAAGCAGTAACCGGACTTCCAGCTTTGGATTTTCAATAAAATGCTGTAATACTGAAAGTTTTTCCTGTATTTCCTGATTTCTGGTAAAAATTACAAAATTATCGTTTGAAAAATGTGCAGTAACAGAGTTTGTAAAAGTTTTTTCAATCAGTTCTGCAAAATTTCTAAGAAAAGAATTTCCTTCCCAAAAACCATATTTCTCGTTGTAACTTTTAAAATGTTCGATATCCAGAAAAAGAAAAATATATTTTGTTATGTCTGTTTCTGGTTTTTGCATAATATGAAGAGTCTGGCTTCTAAAATAATTCATGTTTGAGATACCGGTTACTTCATCACTTATAGAAAGTTTTACAAGAATGTCATTGGCATTATTTAATTTTTCATCTTTTTTCGCGTTAGCCAGTTTTTGATGATAAGCATTTATTGCTGAAAGAATAATGGCAATGAGTGCAATTGAAAGATTTACTTTTGTTGCATAAGACGCAGGATATAATGTATTACAAAGATAAAAGAATAAACTGAAAGAAAAAATAAGAAAACTAATTGAAAATGCCGGTCGCCAGACAAAAAAACAAAAAGTAAAGATTGTCATGGTTATAAAAGTGATAAACTGTTCACCTTTAGAATAATCTAAAAACGAAATATATATCCCAAAACCTAAAGCAACAACACTGAAAATAAATTTACAAATTTTTCCGGGTATTTTAGACTTAATTTTATTTTTTAAATAAAGAAATGTTATAATCAAAAGACTTAAACTGGAAAGAAGAAGCAGCCAGTACGAAACAAGATGTGAAATAAGCCATGAAGTACTACGTATTTGTATTCCAGAAAAATGATTAAAAAGAACACTTGTAATCATTATTATTTCAAGAAAGGAAACAACAAGGGAAACCCAAAATCCAGATTTACGGTTTGATGAAACAAAGTTTTCATCTATATATTTTGAGTATTTAATAAGTCCAAAAAACTCTTTTATTCGTTCTGATGTTTTCATAAGAATAAGACATGAATTAGTTTTCATATCTTAATAAAATTGTACACCTGTTTTTCTTATAAGACAACTTAAATTTACATTATTTAATTATTTATTTTTTTTTGATTTTTTTGATGTGGTCAGATTTGGAGTTTTAATTGACAGTGAAAGATTTTTTTCAATTTCCATTCCAGGGGCTATATTAATGTTCCAGAGTATTACTGCATTATGAGCCTGGTATTCTTTTGTTATATTTCCATTCTTAGGTCTTGTAATAAATAGAGGATTTAAAGCAAAGCCACAATTTTCATTTGGTTGAAAATTAAAAATAACATTGTCTTTTTGTTCTGTAAACTGGATAAATGAAATCTGATCTTTTTTGAAAAAGCTGTCTGTGGATTTTATAGTTTTTTTTGTATCGTTTACTACAATCTCTGTTAAAAGATTGTCATCAGCTTCATCATTAAAACTAATGTTTGATTCTATTGCAAAAATAGTTTTCAATGGTTCTGTACCTGCATTTTGTATAATGTACTGTATTTGTATTCCATTTGAGTTAAAAAGATATTTTTTTCTGATAAAAACAGTTTGTTGTGTATTTTCTATGATTGTGTGTGCCTGCAATAATAACTCGTTTCTGGTTCTGTCAAAGCCTGTAACATTATAGAGCAGATTTCCCAGTATATTTGTATTCAAAGACGGGTCTTTTATATATTCATTAAGTTTTTCAGGTGCTATAAAGTGATCCATAAAAATCTTTTTGTCATAATTATCAGTAAATGGATCAAACAGAGAATTTCTTCTAATTGCGGAACTATAGTTTCTGTTATTACTGAAAATATCAAGTTCAAATATACATCCGCCTGTAAGCTGGATAAATGCATTATAATTCAAAAATTTAAATATATATTCATTCAGACCATCATTGTTTTCGTCAATTGCATAACTGTTTTCCTGAACAGGAAGCACTTCTCTGGTGATTTTTTCAGCTTTAATAAGGTTTTTGTACACACAATCTCGAATAATTTTATCTGGTGTACCATTTATACCTTTGTAAATATAAGGTAAATAATTCTGGGCTTCCCAAATTAATTCTCTGGAAGTTAGTTTACGGATTTTATCTCCTTTGCACTGATCATTTATCATACATGCATAAATCATTCTGGAATAAATACTGTATGCTGTAGGATATGTGTATAAGAAATTTTTAATATCAGAAGAAGCTTTATGTTTTTCAACAAATGGTTCATTTGCATATTTTAATAATTCAGAACTGGCACATGAGGGAATGTTGCATTTTATATATGGAGTAACAAATTTCTGATATTTTGCCGGGGTACATAATTCAATTTTTGAGTTTAAAAGATCAGATTTAAAAAAATTTTCAAAAAACTGATTCTCAGTATTTTTAGCAAAATCTTCCGGTGACATAGTAAAAAATAATACAGAATCAGAAGAATTTTGAAGGGCTGAATTAATGTTTTTTTGTAATGTATCAGGATTGAATTTTTTTACAGGATAAATCGTTATTGTTTTTCCTAAATCTTCTACGATAACAGGATAGTTTGAGGTATTTTTTATCGGAATTAATTCTTCATCGAGCATAATGTAATCTATTCCACAGTTTTTTAATGCGGGAATTAAAGAATTATCCCAATGACTGAAAACTGTTTTTATACCTCGGACTCTTTTTCCTGTTGTTTTTCTAATTTCTGTAGTAAGTTTTTCTATTTGACCAATCCGATCTGCTTGTGGAATAAAAGAAAAAATAGGTTCATAAAAACCACCACCAATTATTTCGAGTTGTTTTCTGGATGTTAATTCTCCAAGAATTTCTATAAATTCCTTATGATGCTTTTCGAGCCATACTAAAAAGGGACCTGAAATGTGAATGCTGAACAGAAAATTATTATGAGAATAAAGAAATGATGCTATTTTTTTAAAATAGTTATCGTATACTTTATCAAAATTTTGATTACAATTGTTAGTATCAAAAAAAGATACATCAAAATTTAAAAAAACTTTTGCCATTAAAACTCAGATTCCTATTATTTATTCTTTATTAAATATATTAAAGCATACTTGCCAGAATTTAAAGTATTTTTTACTGATCTGATCTTTTTTAGTTGAATAATCTTGAAATGAAATCATATTTATCAGTTTATTTGGACAACTGTCTATGCATTTACCGCATCCATCACATACCGAAGTAATATACGCTCTGCCCTCTTTAATAATAATTGCATTCTGTTCACATTTTTTTATACAGTCACCAAAACCAAGACAATCGTTAAGATTGTTTGTTTGAGACTGATAGAGTTTTTTTAAAACAATACAGCTTTTTAAACCATTATATTCAAATCTTTTTTCTTTTATTTCTGGAATTTGAGTATAATCTATATAGGCTTTGTATTCAATTTTTTTTCTGGATATTCTAGAACCTAATATTATATTTCGGGAATCTTCTAAATATATATTGTTTTCAGCAGTTCTTCTTAAAGCATGTGAAAGCCATGTATAGGCAAATCCAAATAAAATTGAAATAAAAAAAATTATAAGTATTGATAAAAAAATATTCAAAATCATTTTAGTACTCCTATGCTGAGCCATGAATAATTAAATGCTAAAAATGCACAAAGAATAACTGCAATTGAAATAAAAATTAAACTTGTTACATTTATATTTGTTGTTCTGTTTGTAATTGTAATTCTTTTTCGTACTGCATAAATTAATGGTAGAAAAAGATAATAAGAAATAATACAAGGTATGGCAGTTGTTAAAGTATCTGTTAAATTTACAGATTCATAAAAAGATAATAATAAAATTGGATAAGAAATTAACAAATCTGAACATTTAATATCTGGAAATCTGTATTTAATTATACCGAAAATGGCATCGACAGGAAGAATTACTAAAAGAATTACTAAAGGTATAAGTTCTTTTAAATAATATGGCTTAACAATATATTCAACTATAGGATTGATAATAAGGATACAAATTAAAGTCATAAGAATAGTTAAGATAAGCTGAATAAGTATTTTCCATGATACTTTTTCAGAATTTTGAACAGTTTGCCTTATACCAGTTCCATAAATAAAGACACTTGAACAATAAATTGTAAAGAAAAACAATTTGTATAAAAACATCATACTTGAGCTCTCCTTACAATATCAAATTTTTTTTGTATAAAGGTTGTCAGAGCAAGAAACATTGCCAGCAGTATTAAACCAAAAGGAATGGAATTCCAGAAAAATGAATTACTTTCAAAAAGCTTTTTAAAAATCACATATTCAATAATTTGATGTCTTCCCGGTAAGGTAATTGTTCCAAAAGAAATTAAATCTCTGAAAAGAAAATATAGCAGTCCAAAAACAGTATATTTAAAACTGTTTTTAAGTCCTAATGTTAGTCGTCGTTTTAAAGGCATTTCAGTAATTTCTTCATCAGTAAAAAGAATCATAGGAAAGGATGCAATAGCTGTAAGATAAAAATTGAAATATAAAGTATTTGATATTAAAGGCGAATATAGTGATATTAACTGCCGGAAAACAATTACGAAGCTTATTAAAAAAATAAAGTATAAAGGTTTAGAAAATTCATTTACTTTAAAATGTTTAATCATAGATTGAGGAAGAATACCTGATAATACGAGAAAATTCAGTTCAACAAGAAGTATTATACCATATGCAAATCTTGCAGGAGCTGGAATAAGGATTGTAAGAGAAGGAGCAATATATAAATAGTAAATATTTTTGTTCATTATTTAGTAATCTCCCTGGTTAATGTTTTTTCTATATAAGTTTTCCAGTAATCTTTTATGGTCGGAGTAATTCCATTTCTTTCAGAACTGTTTTTTTCGGCTTCACCGATTACTCCGATAAAAGAAGCAAGTTTTGTCTGTGGATTATAAATATATATTACAGAAACAGGTCCTGTAACAGTTGTAAGTTTTTGTAAAACGGCCATACTTCCAGAAAGCGGATTGTTGAATTGTTTTGCCTGCAGTTTCCAGCAGTTTAATTCGCTTTTAATTTTTTGACCAACAAACAATTCTCCTGAAGTGTTTTTATCAAAAAAAATCTGAATTGTTTTTTTGAGTGTTTTATCATTTATATTTTTAGTAATTAAAATTAAAGAACACAAAATTATAAAAATAAATAAAAGTACTCCTAAAAAAATCAGAGGATTTTTAATCTTTTGTTCAAAAAAAGCATTCATTAATATTTCCCTTTTTGTAGTTGATTTTCACAAAGCTGTATAACTGGTGAAATAATGTTTACGCAAAGAATTGTAAACATTATTCCTACAGGAGATGTTCCGCAGCCGACAATAAAAAAAGCAAAAATGGCAGCAAAAATTGTGTAAATAATTTTTCCGGTTACAGTTAATGGGGTTGTTCCATACCAGTCTAAAACAAAGAAAGATGCAAATAGAGTCCCGCTGGTTAAAAGTGCAAAAAGAACATCTCCTTGTGCAAAGTCACCACCAAATAATTTTAAAGAAAAAAGGTGAACAAGAAAACCATAAACTGCAATAAATATATATGGAATAATTGAACCAATGATGTTAAAGGAAACTAAAAACAAAGAAGCAATTATAGTTAAAAGATTAAATCTAAAAGCAGGAATTGAAGAACCAGTATCCCAGAGCATAGAAATGTATCCGTCTGGCAGTTCTACTCCAGCATGACTTAAAATTTTTGTATTCAGATATGAAGTAATTTTAGCATCATTGCTAATTAAACTGATATTCCCTTTTTGAATTGCCATTAAGGCTGGAGTTCCGCTTTGAATATCAGAAGCATTAATCAGGTACTCTGGAAAAAATGAATTACCAGTCAAAAACAGAATTATTATTGTTATAGCGATCGGATTAATCCAGGAATTAAATTCTCCTCCAAAATAATATTTTACAATAAGCAGAATTATAAAAACTAAAAGAAACAATACTACCGGAGGATAATTTTCAGGAACAAAAAAACCTATTACCAATCCTTGAAAAATAAATAGAGAATTTTCATAAAAAGTTTTTCTGGTAATTTTTTTGTAAATTAACTCTGCTAAGAAAGATGCAGTTATCGAAATTAAAATTAAAAAAACAGAACGGAAACTTTTTGTAATAAGCAGCATTAAAACTTGTGGCAGTAATACACAAATTAAAGAAATTGAAATTGTATTAAGAGAAGGTCTTAAATATGTAAAAGGAGAAAGTGTTAAATTCTTATAATGATTTTTTTTAGAAAGCATTTTTATCTTCCTTCATGATTTTGATAATTTGTGAAAGCGGAATTCTCGAGGCACAAACAGCATTGCATAATCCGCAGTTTGTACATAATTCCAGAAGTTTTGGACTAGGAATATTAAATACAATATTTTCTGGATGTAATTTAAGTGGACAAACTGAACTGCAGTTTCCGCATCTTATACATTCATTATTTTTTTGAACAGGGAAACCTCTTTTACTGACCACCTTAATTGATTTAACATATTTTGTAACAGGTGTATTAAAATCTGCAATTGCAGTTCCATTTATTAAGCCATTAATAATGACTTTTTCAATTTCTTCTGTAAAGCCTCCGCATTCAGCAATTATAGAACTTACAGGCGTTCCAATGCGTACGCGCATTTCACGATTCGTTTTTATTACATCACCTGAAACATGAATGATTCTGTCAATATTGGGAGTTCTTAATGCAAGAGCATTATACAGCGAATATAAAGTTGTGCTGTCTACAAAGAATCCTGAATCGGTTTGTATTGATATTTTTTTATTTGCAAGATTTAATAAATCGTGTCTGGTCCCGGCAGGATAATATCTGGTTTTTACAGAAATAAAATGAGTCTGAATAGATTTATATTTATCAATTCCAGAAATATCATCAGGAGGTAAAACAAATTTTTCCGGAGTGAAAAAAATAACATTTTTTGCTCCAATTGTATCTGCAATTAATCTGGCACCTTCAACAACTTCTGGAAAATAATTATCTGAAATAAATCCATCAGTATAATAACTCATATCTTCATCAAATAAGCGGACAAAGATATTCTGAACAGAGTTGTTTTTTGCCTGTTTAACAAGTAATGCCAGATTCTCAGGTTTTAATAAATTAAAAGTATTTATAATTCCACGTTCAGCAATTTTTTGAATTCTCTGAGAAGGTGGAAACATCTGCCAGTTAGAAAGTTCTACTTTTTTTCCAGTAAACTCAAATTCTCCTGATAAATGTATGCAGATACATTCAACTGGTTTTCCATCTGGCATAGTAACAGTTTCAAAAGCACAGACTTTTCCTGGTACCGGGGAATGAACCGAGGAAAGTGAGTTTTCATCAATGGCAAGCAGCTGCCCTTCTGTTACCGTATCATTTAGCGAAACAACGCTTTTCAATTTTGTATATTTATCCTGACAAAGAGAAACTTTTGCAATATTAGGCAGACTTGAGCAATAAAGATCTGAAAATTTTTCTCCCTGAGAACTTAATAAATTACTGTTTAAAATCATTTTTTCTCCAAACTATGACAGAATAAATCAGACTAATTACTGAGCATAATAGAATTAAAAAAATTTTAACTGTCATTGATGATTCCCCAACTGTTTTCGACATTACTGAATAATCTATCCGGCAGAAATGTCCTTGATTTAACAGTACTTTTTCTATTACAGGATAATTAGAATCTATAAAAGAAAGTGACTTTTTTAAGAAATCATCATTAAAAGTATACATAATTTTTTCATTTAATGCGATACCGTCCTGAGTATTTATATAATCAGTAAAATAAACTGATTCATTTTTTTCAGGAAAACTTTTATCAGCATAATTAAAAGAGTGATAAGGCAGCGTAACTGAATTCCATGCAAAATTAATGTAATCACTTATATCAGGAATTATTTTATCTGTGTTAATGATTTTTTCAAAATTTTTAATGCAAAAATTTCCATACTTTTTTTTTGGTGAAGGAATCTTAATTGATGAATTATCCTGAAAAAGTGAAACAGAAGTTATGGAAAAAAACAAGGCGATAAAACAAAGTATAAACGGAATAAATGATATGATTATAAATTTCTTTGAAATATTTTTTTTAGAATCGGCTTTTAAAATAAAGACGGGTTCAAAAATATTTTTTTTATTAAAAAAATATTTTTTTACAATACTATATAAATAATAAATTATAAAGATTGAAATAATAGTCAGACAGGTAAATATAAAAATTTTAAATCCAGAAATGACAGTTATAATTATAAAAATTGATAAATAAATTATTGATGAAAAACTTTTTAAGTATGTTGATACATAATTTTTTCTGTTTATGTCCGGTAATAGATTAAACAAAATTAAAAAAACAAAAGTGCTGGATATACATTGTGCCCAGAATGGACAGGAATAATTCAATAAAAAAAGAGGCACAGAACATAATGAAAATAATAGTTTTGATTTTGAATAATATAAAAATATAAAAAAAGATATTACAAAAAAAACAAAAGTAATATATGGATATTTAGTTTTCGAATCTGTTGAAAAAACAATACCAGCATTTTTTAAGACAGATAAAACTTTTTTAAAATTATGTGTACTTATATCAGGAAAATAAAAAATATTATATGTACCCGATAAATCAGAAAAATAAATATTCTGGAAATTTAAATATTTATCATCAATGTTTATAGGAATCATTTCTGAAGGTATTTTTATTCTTTTAGAATTTTTACATACATATTTTATATTTTCCTGATTTAATATTGAACAGATATAATCTTGACTGCAGGTCTTCGGAAACAAAGCTATACGTGTTTTATTCCAAATTTGAGCACTGCTTTCTTCTCGAAAAATTATCATTATTGAAAAAGAAGAAATAATAATAAAAATTGTGGTAAGGATATTAATTACTTTTTTATTCATGCTATGAAAACTACAGAAGATTAAAAGCGCAGCCCATTATTATTCCAATTATTGCACCAACTAAAACTTCAAGAGGCGTATGTCCCTGTATTTCCTTTATCTGTTTATATTTAATTATAGATTTTGAATCTAATTCATTACCGATTTCATTTATTGTTTTAGCCTGAAGACCGCTTGAGCGCCGGACCCCAAATGCATCTCGTATTACAACAAGGGAAAAACATAAAGCAAGGGCAAAAACATCAGAATTAATTCCGTGTTTAAAGGCAATAGAGGTACAAACTGCCATAACCATTGATGAATGACTTGAAGGCATTCCACCGGTTCTGAAAATCAATAAATCGATAACTTCCTTAAAGTTTTTAACTTTTCCTCTTAATAGTGTAATAATAGTTTTTATAAACTGGGCACAGAACCATCCGCTGATTCCTGCCTGAAATGTGGGATTTGAGAATAGAAGTTTAAAACCGCCGGTAAAACCATTCATAGATTATATTTTTTGCAAGCTATGGAATTTTGTCAAGTACTAGAGTTATAATAAATCAATATGAAATTTAACAGATATACATGTCTGGAAAATGATACAGGAAGAACTCTGGAAAAAATAGTCAGAAAAATATTACCAGAAACAAGTTTAAATAAAATTTATCAGAGTATCCGGAATGGACTAATTAAAATTAACGGGAAAAAAGTAAAACAGAAAGATAAACTGCTTTGTGGTGATGAAATCTGGATTGCAGATTTTTTTACAGTAAAAACAAAAACTAACAGCAATAATTCCTTGAATTATAATATCACTCTGGAAAATGTTTTTGAAAATGAACATATCCGGATAATCAACAAACCTTATGGATATGCTGTGCAGGGCTCAAAAGCGTCCAGACCAAATCTGTGTGACATAATAAAAGCAGATTACAGGAAAAAAAACATATCTTCCCTTGCCTTTTCTCCTGCACCTTTACACAGACTCGATACTTATACAACGGGGCTTCTGGTTTTTTCTAACAGTATCAAGGGGGCTCAGGATTTTTCTTTTGCCTTAAAGAACAATAAAATCAATAAAACATATCTTGCTGTTCTTGATGGAAAACTTACAGAAACATTAGTTTTAAAAGATTTTCTGGTTAAAAAACAAAGTTTATCTGCAAATTTTCATACAATGGAAATTCAAAATACAATAACAAGCGATTCTAAAATTGCTAAGACAAAAATAATTCCTATTTATACAGTAAAAGATTCCGAAGGATTTAAAACCTTTGCACAAATTCAAATTGAAACTGGAAGAACACATCAAATCAGATTACAATGTTCTAATGCCGGATTTCCATTATCAGGCGATAAAGCATATGGTTCAATAAGTTCTACGCCGATGATGCTGCATTGTTATAAGATGTCATTTAATTTTGAGAATTTAATTGGTTTACCGTGTGAATTAACGGCACCCCTTCGTGAAGATTTTTTGAACTGGACAAAAAAAATCTTGCCCAATCCAATTTTAATGATTTATAATATTTATAATGAAATTCATAAATGACATTATATGGCTATTTAAAGGAGTTACAGTTTTCGCTCTTGTAGGTCCAAGTGGAACAGGAAAAAGTTTTCGTGCTAAACTGCTTGCTCAAAAATACGATATAAATTTAATTATTGATGATGGTCTTTTAATTCAGGAAGATAAAATCCTTGCAGGACGTTCTGCAAAACGCGAAAAAAATTTTATGGGTGCTGTACGAGTAGCCCTGTTTGATGATAAAGAACACCGGGATGAAATTGCAAAAAAACTTCAGCAGATGAACCTGAAAAAAATCTTAATTTTAGGTACATCAGAAAAAATGGTTGAAAAAATTGCCTTACGTCTGCAATTGCCTTCTCCTTCTAAAATAATACATATAGAAGATATTGCTACGCAGGAAGAAATAGATACAGCCATTCGTTCCAGAAGAATCGAAGGAAAACATGTTATTCCTGTCCCGTCGATTGAGGTTAAACACAATTATCCGCAGATTTTTTATGATAAGGTTAAAGTATTTTTCAGTCACAAAAAATTAAAACCTGATGAACAGGAAAATCCAGATAAGGTTTTTGAAAAATCTGTAGTAAGACCTGAATATTCAAAAAAAGGCAGAATTGAAATTTCAGAAGCTGCTTTAACCCAAATGATTATGCATTGTGTTCTGGAATTTGATTCAGAAATTCACATTAGAAAAATCTCTATTAAAAGCGATACACGCGGATACAGATTTGTTATCACTATTGATGTGCCTTTTGGACTTCAGCTTACAGGAAAAATTCATCAGCTGCAGCAATACGTAATTGATAATGTAGAAAAATATACTGGAATTTTAGTTGAAGAAGTAAGTATCGTTATCGATAAAATTACAATGACAAATTAGTCTTCTCTGGCTTTTTAAATTTCCCACTAAACTACTTTTGCTTCCAGTTTTGCAACAACTTTATTGTTTTTAGCACTTGAAGCAGATTTATGTCTATGAGATTTTTTTATTGGATTGATAATCAGTTTTTCTTCTGGAACTGTTTTTCTTCCAGATGATTTTATTTTATTCTTTACTTTTATGCCAAGTTTTTTTAAACAAAGTTTAATTGCAAATTCTAATTCTGTTCTTTGCGGATTCATTGGCATAATGAATTGTCTGCAAAAAGTCCAGGTTTTATTGTATAAATCTGTAAAAGAAATATCTTTAGGGAACTCTTTAGTCCAGTCTGTTAAAGATGCAATAAAGTCAAAAATTATATAATAGAGTTTATCGCCAAGTCTTGCATCAGTTTCGATAATGTTAAAACTTTCTAATTCTTTAAGATGATTCAGATAATTTAGGGCGAAATCTTTCTTTTCAAGCATTAAAGCTGCTGCCTGTGGCTGTAAATACATATAGATTCCAGAATCCATTGCCATTTCAACAATTTTTGATGCATGAGTTGAATTAAGGATTTTCAGCATTTCTTCTGTTAAACGTGAAGGAGAAACCGGAGAAAGAAGATAGGCGGATTTTTTAATTTTATGCATTAAACCAAACGACATTTTAAATCCGGTTTGTGAAGCATATTTTATAGCACGAATCATTCTAACAGGATCTTCAATGAAAATTCTGTTTAATGGAATAACAGGTTTTACTATGTGTTTTTTTATATCTTCAAAACCGTTTACATAATCGATAACCTGTTCCTTTATCGGATCATAATAAAGTGCATTGAGAGAAAAATCTCGCCTGCGAACATCTTCATCAATAGTGCCGAATTTATTTCCAATGGAACCATCTTCGGTTGAACGGAAAGTACTTACTTCAAAAATTTTAGATCCATAAAAAATGTGAACTAAACGGAACCGTTTACCAATTATTCTGGAATTTCTGAATAATCTTTTTATTGCCTGTGGTTCAGCATTTGTGACAATATCAAAATCTTTTGGAGAGTTACCTAAAATTAAATCACGAACAGCTCCTCCGACTAAATATGCATCATAACCAAAATCGCGAAGGTGTGAAATTATTTTTATTGCATCCGGATCTATTAAATTTTTAGGAATACAGTGTTCGGTTTTAGTATAAACTACTGCTTTTTGAACTGGATGTCCTTTGCTGTCTGAAGTATATCTGATTAACACAATATATAAAGAATAGTTTAAAACCTTGATACGGGTCAAGTACTATAGTTTAAGCAAATGAACTGTTAATGATTTTTAATCCAGTTTATCACATCAGAAATAACTTCGTCTTTGTTCACTTCGTTAAACATTTCATGTCTTCCCCTGGAGTAATATTTTGCTGAAACATCAGTCATTCCGTTGTTTTTATAACACTGATATAAATGTTTGACAGTTTTTGTGTAGTTTCCTACAGGGTCTTCTGTACCGCAAAAAATAAATACAGGAAGGTTCTGTGGAATTTTTTTCATATTATGCTTTAAGTGTATTGTTGATAATCCGTAGCCTAAATCACGGTAAAAAGCATTGGTTACCATATATCCGCAGAATTTATCCTGCATGTATTCTTTTACTGCATTTTTATCACTGGAAATCCAGTTAACTGCATTTTGATCTGAATCTGGAAAATGTTTATTATACGAACCAAATGAACACCAGGTAAGAAACTTTGAACGGGCTTTTTTTCCTTTAATTAAACATATCAAACTGGATGTAATATATAAAGATAATCCTAAAGCTATTCTTGGACCTGCGGTTCCAGATAAAATGCATCCGTTAATTTCTGTTCCATGTTTTTCCATAAAATTTTGAGACACAAAAGAACCAAAGGAATGGCCAAGAAGAAAAACTGGTATTCCGGGAAAACGATTTTTTATTTCTTTAATTAAAAAATGTAAATCCTCTGTGATTTTATTAAAACCATCTTTATCACTTAAATAGCCGAGTTCGGTTTCATCTTCAGCCGATTCTCCATGACCTCTCATATCATGTGCAAACAATGCTATATTATTATCTGTCAGTTTTTGGGCAACATACGCATATCTTGAAGAATGCTCTGCCATTCCGTGGTGTAAAACAACAATTTTTTCAGGTTTATTGTCTGGCATCCAGAAATGAAGAACAAGTTTATAATCATCAGACATTGTAATAGTTTCTGTTAAAGTTTGCATGATTATTCTTCCTTTGATATAATAATTATAACATGGAAAATGTATTAATACAAACTGAAAAGATGATAGCTTCCGGCTTATGTATAGCACATTTAAACGGAAAAACAGTGTTTGTTTCTAAAGCATTACCGGAAGAAGAATTATCCGTAAAAATAATTTCCTCAAAAAAAGATTATGATAATGCAGTAATCGATAAAATTATAAAAAAATCTCCATACAGAATTACCCCTCTTTGTCCATATTCTGATAAATGTGGCGGATGTAATTTAAATTTTTGTAAAGATGAATATCAGAAACAATTAAGACTTGATATACTTTATGAAACTTTTTTTCGCTCTTTTCATCAGAATAATTTAGAATTTTCACTTGCGGTTAATGATATAGAATATATTGGGGGTGAAACATACGGATACCGGAACCGTTTTCAGTTTCATGACGGTACTTTTTTTGAAAATAAAAGCCTAAAGAAAGTTATAGTTAAAAACTGTCCTGTTGCCTGTGATGAAATTAATTTATTTTTATCAGAACAAAAACCATGGGAAAAAAAAGATTATACCGGCAGAATACAGGTATTTGGAAGTAAAAAATTAACCGGAAATAAATACTTAATAGCAGGAAACAAATTTGCTTCTGCAAAAGACAACACTGCAACAGTAAAACTGCTCGACAAATACATAAGTTTTGACATCCGGGGATTTTTCCAGTCGAATCTGGAAGTTTTAGAAAAAGTGCTGCCGGTTTTAACAGAAGTGTTACAGGGAAAACATCTGCTTGATATGTATTGCGGTGTTGGAACTTTATCAGCCTTTACGGTTGGAAAATTTGAGAACTATACACTGGTTGAACATAATGCTCATGCACTTTCTTTTGCAAAAGAAAATTTAAAATTCTGCAATTTATCCGCTTATCCTGTTTCGGGTGAAGATTTTATTAAATCAGTAAACAGTAACAACAAAAACTCTGAATTTGACTGTGTAATAATAGATCCGCCAAGGTCAGGCCTTGAAAAATCCGTATTAAAATATTTATGTGAAAATAAAACTAAAATAATCCGTTCTTTAAGCTGTGATCCTGTAACACATGCACGTGACATAGCAAAACTTGTTCAAGCCGGATACAAGTTAAAGCGTCTTATACTGTGTGATTTCTATCCGGGAACATCACATATTGAAAGCCTTGCATTTTTGGAGAGTTAAACTGAATATGTCTAAAAAATATCACTATTTAAGAAACATTCTAACTACCCTGCTTTTCTTTTTTATTTTTTTCGGTTCTTATGCTGAAGAAATTGAATTTATCAGTCTGGAAGAAAAAAATCCAGTCTGGCAGACAGTTGTAGCAGGAGTCGTAACCAGTCAGCCTGTTTCTACCAGTTATGGATGCGTGGCCATGCTTGATGGACGTGAAGTTGTTGCTTTAACAGGAGACGGTTATGTTTTCTGGCATAAACCAGTCAGGGGAAAGCCAAGTCCATATCTTTCTGTTACAAGAGATGATTTTATATATACTGTGTCCGAAGAAAAACGTATCAGTTTTTATAATCCAAATGGCTTAATGCTTTGGGAAACAGAAAACTCTGAACCGGTTACTGCAAATATTAAATGTGGAAGGGACGGCAGAATTTTTGTTCCTGGAAAAAACAGCATTTCCTGCTATGGGCTTAATGGAATTTTACGCTGGAAAATTAATATTGAAGAAACCTCTGAATTACCTTTAACAGAATTAAGTGACGGAAGCTTTTTAATAATATTAAAAAAACTGATAAAAGATTGCAGCACTGCTTTAAGAATCAGTCCTTATGGAGAAATTTTAGAAGAAATTACTTTTACGGGGCATATCAGATGTCTTTTAGAAACTCAATCTGGTGTTTTAATGGGTTTTGATAACGGAACAGTCGGTATGTGTTCTGTTAAAAACGGTTCAGCCTATTCTGCCTGGACTTTTCCTTTAATTTCAGGAATCCCTGTTTCATTTTGCGAAGGAAATGATGCAATTTGCGTAATGTATCAGAATGCAGCTGTTGTTTCGTTTACATATAAAAATGGAAAACCCGGATATATTTTATGGAAAAATTATGCAGAAAGTTTTGAATGTGGCAATGAAGTTTATTCCTACTTTATTTCTGGAAATTATAATTATTTAAGCAGAACACAGTCTGTAGTCATTCAAAGTGATTCAGGAATAATTGACTGGATGACTGATTTGTTACCAGAAAACAGATATTACTGTACTGCTTCCGGATCACTGCTTCAATTTGGTGCTGACTGGATTGTCAGTTCTTACAAAATACGGCAATATATAGCAAAAAACCAGACAAAAAAATCATTTTCACGAAAATATCCGGTTATCTGGACAGGAAAAAATAAATATGCCTACAATGGCCGGCAAATTCTGGATTTTTATTCTTATGGCGGATATGGTACAAAAGAACAGGATTTTATAGCAGTAATAAACAGAAGAAATTCCGAACTGATTAATTATTACATGCAGGAAAAACTTTTGCAGTATGAAATGGGCTTTAACTGGTCTATTGAAGACAGAGCAGAAACCGTAATGCTTGCGGCCAGCACAGGTACTTCGGATTACGGTTCCTTTATTGCAGAAATGCTGCATAAGGAAACAGACCCTACTTTATTAATGGCTGCAATAAAGGCTGCAGAAAAACAGGGTTTTGATTATGACGGACAGATGCTTTCCATGCTTGAAGAAATTGTCATCAAAAAAGGAAGACTAAACATGCAGCTGATGATTCCTGTCTGTGATGCCGTTTTTTCTATATGCAGAAAAATGGGTAAACCTGCTATATTTAACAAAGGCAAAGCAATCCTTTCCCGACTGAATACCAGTCAGTTTACATCTCCAGTACGTGATTATTCCAAACAAACATTAGAAAAATTAATTGCTTTACAGATTTAGTTATGCTATAATTTTAATAAGTTTTTCTTACAAAAATTGGAGGAAATATGAAAAAACTTAACCGACTGTTTATATTGAGTTGTATTTTTATTTTTGCAATTCAAGGACTTTTTGCTGCTGAGCAGCTTGATGAAGATGAAATTAAGACAGTTCAGCCTGACCAGGTAGTGTTCATTAACTATACTGGTCCTCATAAAATTATAAATACAATTGAAGAAATCAAGGATATTGGCCGCGGACTAGCCCGGAATTCTAAAGATTCAACCACAGGCTATGTCGGAGACAGAAAGTATCAGATTATAAAATGCTATGATCCTGAAACAAAACAGGGACTCGATGCAGACATTCTTATACTGGGTGAAAATTGTGGAGTTGACCACATTACAAACCTTCGCAGAATAATTTCAGCTTATCTTGAAACAGCATGGGGTTATTCAGAACGTGATGCAAATACTCTTGCTACTTATGTAACAGTTTACAATGCCGTTTACCGCGGAAACCTTTCATATTTCCAGAAAAAATATAAGCCGGTTGTTACAGATAATCTTACAGCAGGAAAATGTGGTCTTGCATTAAATTACACCGAATGGCCGGGAAATACACAGATTGTTATTCCTGTAATGGATCCAAATGCTCAGGGTCTGGGAGTTGTTGATACAAGCGTTATTTCCGATAAAAAAGTTGTTGACAATATGCGTGAAGAAGATGACCGCAGCGTTGAAACACGAAAAGACATGGTTGATATAAAAGAACGTGAAGCAGACAAAGCACAGGAAAAAGCTCAGACTGCACAAAAAGAAGCAACTACAGCCAAGAAAGAAGCAGAAACTGCAAAAAAAGAAGCAGATACAGCCAAGAAAGAAGCTGAAACTGCCCAGAAAAAGGCTGAGGCTAATCCTGATGACAAAAAGGCTCAGGAAACTGCCCAGGAGAAAAAAGCTGAAGCAGAAGAAAAAGCCGCTGTAGCTGAAGAAAAGAAAAATGCTGCAGAAGAAAAAACTCAGGAAGCAAGTACAGCACAGGCAGAAGCAGATAAAAAACGCTCAGAAGCCCAGGAAGAACGTTCTGAAATTGCAAAAGATCAGCAGGCAAACCTGAATGATGCAAAAGCAAATGCTAACTCGACATATGGTCTTAGAATTACAGACAGAGCTGAAATGCTTTCAGAACTTGTTTTAGTAAATAAAGATAACGGAAACATTATTAAAGAATCGCCTGTAACAGTATTAAGAAATCGTTCTGTAATTCAGAATGGTGATAAATTTATAGCTATTGCAGGAAAAGCCGTTACCCTTCCAGGAACAAATCAGGCTATTAAACTTGTTCAACTGGATTCTAAAAATATGGAAATTCAACTGGAAAGTGAAGAAATTGTTTCCCCAGTTTCTGTTCTTGAAGAAAATGCAGGTAATTATTACTGTGTAATTAAAGATGGTGATACTTCTAACTGGCTTATCGGAAAATACAGTAAAGACCTCAAACTGCTTGCTAAATCTACAGTGAATGTAGTACCGGAATCTCCTATTATGATTAACAGTGATGCGGTAGTTGTTACAGGAAATGATAATGCTTTAAAGATTCTTTCTGCAAATGATCTTTCTTTAATGACAAGCGGTGGTTCTAACAGCGGAAGTACAGGGACTGTATTTGGTATCAGTGTTGATGCTAAATAATTGTAATTATATTAAAAAAAGGGTTTGTTAAAAAACAGACCCTTTTTTTATACAAAAATAATAAAAAACATACTTTTAATAATATGGAAAATATAGACGATTTTACAGAAATACTTATGGGAGCAAAATCAGAAACTGCTCTTTTACGTGATAAAAAAATTATTCGGGTAAGCATAACAGGAATAATTGCTAATTTTTTTCTTGCAGCATTTAAGATTTTTGTAGGCTTATTTTCCAATTCCATCGCAATTATTCTTGATGCGTTAAATAATATTTCAGATGCTGCTTCTTCTGTAATTACAATTGTCGGAACAAAACTTGCAGAAAAAAGCCCTGACAAAAAACATCCGTTTGGTCATGGCAGAATTGAATATTTTACAGCTATGTTTATTTCAATTTTAGTATTATATGCCGGTATTACATCTTTTATTGAATCAGTCAAAAAAATCATACATCCTGTTACACCTTCTTACAATTATGTTTCACTGATTATTGTTTCTGTTGCTATAGTTGTAAAAATTCTTTTAGGTTATTACGTTAAAACTCAGGGAAAAAAACTTAATTCAGATTCACTTGTTAACTCTGGTGTTGATGCTATAATGGATTCATTTATTTCTTCATCAACATTGATAGCTGCAATTATTTTTATGATTTTCGGCTTGTCCTTAGAAGCCATTCTGGGTGTTATTATCTCATGTGTCATCATACATTCTGGTATACAGATGCTTAAAGAAACACTTTCAAAACTTTTGGGTGAAAATCTTGATCCGGAAACAGGCAAAAAAATTAAAGAAACAATAGGCAGTTTTAAAGAAGTTCGGGGAGTTTATGATCTTGTATTAAATAATTATGGACCTGATACATATAACGGCTCAGCTCATATTGAAGTAGCAGATACCATGACGGCTTCACAAATTGATGAACTTATACGGAAAATTCAGTTTAAGGTTCTTAGGGAACATAATATTATCATGACTGCAATTGGAATATATTCTTATAATACTCATGGGGATGACTTTTCTAAGATGAGAAATGATATTTACGAAACCGCATTATCATTTAAAGAGATACTTCAGATTCATGGATTTTATGTTAAAGAAGAGGAAAAAATTATCAGATTTGACATAGTTGTTACTTATGATACTCCAGACCGGCAGAAAATTTTTATAGACTGCATTAATGCTGTAAAAGAAAAATATCCTGATTACAAAATTCTTGCGGCATTAGATTCAGAATACTAGATTGGATAATTTGTAATATAACATTCTTATAAATTATCCAACGCTTTCTGGTAAACTTCCATGTATTTTTCAGCACTTAAATCCCAGCTGAAATTCTTTTGCATGGCACGTTTTTGCATGGCTTTTATATGCTCTTTTTTGTTGTACCAGGCATACACTGCCCAGCCAACGGTATCGTAGATTGAACGTGGAGAAAGATAATCAAAACGAAAACCTGTCCCCTCACCTGTTTCCTGATTGTACTGTTCTACAGTGTCACTTAAGCCGCCTGTATTTCTGACAATTGGTAAGGTTCCATACAAGAGCGAATACATCTGGTTTAATCCGCATGGTTCATATTTTGAAGGCATCAGGAAAAAATCACTGCCTGCTTCAATCAGGTGACTTAAGCCTTCATCATAGCCGATATAAATTTTTAAATTCGGACATTTATCCTGCAGGGCCTGAAGTTCATTTTCGCACCATTTTTCACCTGAGCCCAGTACAACCATCTGTACAGCCATGTCCCGGCAGATACTGTAACAACAGCCATAGGTTGGCGCAAAAAGTTCTGCAATTCCCTTCTGGTCAGCAAGACGTGTTACGACACCAAAAACAGGAATCTTTTCATCTACAGGTAAACCCATTCTTTCCTGTAAGGCTTTTTTATTTACAGCTTTTTTTGCTAATGTTTTGAAATTGTAATTCTGTGGAATTTTTTTGTCTTTTGAAGGATTCCAGTAATCCATGTCTACCCCATTTAGAATTCCAGTTAAAACATTTGACCGGTTCCGTAAAATTCCATCCATTCTGAAGCCACCTTGAGGACTTTGAATTTCACGGGCATAGGTAGGCGAAACTGTAGTCAAAGCATCACTGGATTCAAGTGCTGCCTTTAAAAAATTGATTCTGTCAAAATCTTCAAAACCTGCTCCATGAAATAAATTCCAGTCTAAACCTAAGGCACCCCAGTTTCCTTTATCATAATTTCCCTGATAACCCAGATTATGAATTGTAAAAACACTTATGGTCCTTGAAAATTCACTTGTCCATCTTTCATGAAATTTTAACAGTACAGGTGCTAAACCGCTGGACCAGTCATGAGCATGTATAACATTCGGATACCAGTGCAGCATACGACACAGCTGAAAAGCTCCATGACAAAGAATACTGAAGCGGTATGGATTATCGTGAAAATCGCTTTCTTCTTTTGTTCCGTAAATTCCATCACGACCAAAAGCATTTTCGTGGTCTAAAAAATATGTTTCAACATTTGTGCTGCCAGGTAATACAGCTTTATAAACACCACACCACTCTTCACGCCAGCCGCAGGGAACTCCCAGAGGAGAATCAATTTTTGTAAGATTATCCCGATTTATTTTGTAATAGCGAGGCATAACAATTTTTACTTCATTTCCGGCTTTTTCTAGAGCAATTGATAAAGCAGAAACCATATCTGCAAGTCCACCTGTTTTAGCAAAGGGAACTGCTTCAGCACTAACCATTAAAATCTTCATGTTATACCTCCAAAAAAATCAAAACCAAAGACACTAAGGAAATGTATAATTAAACTTATAAATCCTTACCAGGTTTCCATAGCATTTTTAAAAACAGGAGCGCTGTTTATAATAGTTTTTTCTGCCACACAATAAGAAATTCTAAACCAGCCAGAACAGCCGAAACCTGTACCAGGGGCTGCAAGAATATTGTATTTTTTTAAGTGATCGGTAAATTCAAAGTCATCACCGATAAAATCTGGAGTTTCAGTTTTTCCTTTAGCTTTACCTTTTACAGGCACTTTACACCAGAGATAAAAAGCACCCTGAGGTTTAGCAAATTCAATTCCAGCATCAGCACAGGCTTTTGTAATCAGCTGCATTCTGTGTTCATACGACGAATAATCTACAGGAGCATTCCAGGTAGTCTCTACAACCCGCTGAAAAAATGCAGGTGCATTAACACAACCTAAAGTACGAGTCGTATAAGTAACAGCTGCTATAAATTCAGAAGAATCTTCACATTCAGGATTAACTGCGATGTAACCCATTCTTTCACCAGGAAGACTTAAATTTTTGGCAAAACTTGAAGCTACAACCGCATTTTCATAAAGTGGAAAAACTGCAGGAACTTTTACTCCATAAGTAATAGCCCTGTAAGGTTCATCAGCAATCAGATATGGATAACGACCTGTTTTTTTACCGTGTTCTTTAAGAATTTTTGTAAGTTCTTTAAGTTCACTTTCGGTATAAACTGTTCCAGTAGGATTATTCGGAGAATTAAAAAGAACAGCAGCCGTTTTATTTGAAAGAGCTTTTTTAATGCCTTCCAGGTTAAGAGAAAAATCTTTTTTATCTGATAAAACAGGAATCAGGCTGCCATTGTAATTTTTAACATAATTTGTGTATTCAGCAAAAAAAGGAGCCGGTACAATAACTTCATCACCAGGAGAAAGTATTGCCTTAAAAATACAGTTAAGGGCACTGGCAGCACCTACCGACATAACCACATTTGAAAAATCTAGTTTAATGCCTTGTTCCAGACTTACTTTATCTGCCATAGCCTGACGGGTCGACTGATATCCGGCATTCGGCATATAGCCGTGCATTCCCTTTAAATCCATTTTTGCTACTTCAAGAATTCTTTCCTTTACTTCTTTTGGAGGCTCTAAATCTGGATTTCCTAAACTAAAATCATATACTTTATCTTCACCGAATTTCTTTTTTAAAGCGATTCCTTCTTCAAACATTTTTCGAATTACACCGGATGCTTTCGAATAAAGTGCTTCTTTAATATGTGGTGCTATTGCCATTTTTTTCTCCCAGTATCAAATTTTTAAATTTATTATATCAAAAAAAACTATATTTATCAAACTTTTAATAGAATTGAAAATGTAACTAAATTGTGTTAGTATTTTTTATAAGGTTATGAAACGGATATTTTTTACGACAATTATTTTTCTTTTCTTTGTAAATGCCTTTTCTTTTGACTGGAGCATTTTTAACAGTAAACTTACTGCTGATGAAAAAACAAAACTTGAAGCTGGTGACTTGATTATCAGAAATGTAGATACTAAAAAACATATGTGTACAACTTCTGTAACTTCAAAACCAGTAGGCAGAATCTGGACTGGAGTAAACAAGTTAAATCCAAATTATACTGTTGAAGTAATACGGATTCTTCAAGATAACAGTGAACGGAAAACTGATGTTGTAGATCAGCTCAATAACTGTTTACTAAACTTAAACGATTATGCCGGGATTCCCTACTGGTCGGTTCATTCACAAAGATATTATGATTTATACAAAAAAGTTACAGAAAAATCTAAAATCATTCAGGATACAAGTACAAAAATTCTAGCTGAGTATATTATGGAACCTTTTGGAACATTTGATTGTGATATTCTGCTTGATTATAACAGACAGGAACAAAACATTTTTTACGATTGTGTAAACATACCTACTTTACGTTATAAAGATCAGTTTAACTGCATAAAACCAGGAAAAATGCATATTTACATCAGTGCATTTAAACACGACGGATATACTGTTTTATATGCTGTTGGCGCAGTTGATGCCCCAAGTATTTTCTTTTTAAGAAACCGGGTTGAAACTTCTTTTATAAATAGAATTAATACTTTCTGTTCATATATGTTTAATAAATTTTCCTGATATCAGTTTTTGCATCATGACTTAAAATATTGCGAGTTTTTTTTTATTGTGATAAAATAATATATCTAATAAAGCAAAAGCTAGATGATGAGGTTTTTTTATGAAAACATATATATTAATCATTTTGACAAGCATAGTTGCACTTTCTGCTTTTATTATTTTAGCATTAAAAGCTGTCGGAAAGTTTTAATTATTTTGTCACAGTAAGGTTAATTTAATAAGCTAACGTTTTTCAGATTTACACTTGATTTTTCTAACTTTTTTACTTTTATTTGCTACAAATAGTCATTTACTTTTAATTTCATTTAGAATTTTTTTATTCATTTCTTTTCTTTCTTTATCAAATATCCAACCGAATTTGTTAAAGTATTTAATGGCAGACTGAATATGAATCTTGAGCATTTTTTTATTCAAAGTGAGGTTTGATGAATACCTGCACACATTAGTATGTGTGACGCAGAAAAAGTCGCAGATAGGCATATCTTCGATTGTCCAGGCAATTTTTTTTCTGCATTGACAATAATATTGCAAGAATACAAGAATCTGTACATTTTTACACAATTTTAGTAATATTTAAAAGAAAAGCGAGAATACTGACTATGGAAAAATCTACAGATAACTTACTGACATTACCCTCAAACATCGGAGAAAATGCTTTTAATGCAGTTCGTATGCTATGTTGCCTGATTGTCATAATCGGTCATAGTTTTGATCTCTCCCATACAGCATTTGCATACAGACATCTAATCGATATGCATATTTCAGTTTGTATCTTCTTTATTCTTAGTGGCTTTTGGGTTACAAAAAGTTTTCTTACTTCTCAAAATATCAAAGATTATGCAATAAAGCGAGTTAAACGCTTATTGCCCCCCTATTATTTAGCTGTATTCTTATTTGCCATCATTTGTGTATTCTTTTCTGAATTATCTGTAAAAGAATACTTTACCAGCACGCACTTTTGGAAATATCTTTTTTGGAACAGTATTTTTTTAAACTTTGTTTGTCCCTCTTTGCCAGGAGTTTTTACCAATACTGCAGTTAATGGAGCTTTATGGACAATTAAAGTTGAAATCGGGTTTTATATCATTCTTCCAATTCTGATTTATTTTCTAAAAAAGTTAGATTCAAAGAAAAAACAGAATATCTTTCTTGTTGTAATCTATGTTCTTTCTGTTATTTGGAATGAGGGGCTTTCAAGGCTTGCAACTGTTATTCATATACCTTCTCAACTAAGTTACCAGTTACCTGGCTTCATGTCATACTTTGTAATGGGAATGCTTTTTCTCTTCAATTGGGAATACCTTATAAGTAAAAAGAAATTATTTATTATTCCAGCAGTTATTATTTTTGCATTACATTATCTTACAAAAACTGAGATCTTAATGCCATGTGCACTAACCTGCATTTTGATGTGGTTTGGTACAACATTAAAATGCTTTAAACGTATAGGAATGCCTGTTGATTATTCCTACGGAATGTATCTTTTTCATTTTCCATTAATAAATATTTATACGTATTATGGATTATTCAACACATCTTTTATTGGAGCTGTTATCACCGTAGTCGCTATTTCATTTATAATGGCTTTTATAACAGAAAAATACATACAATCTAATATAAATAGGAGAAAAATAAATGGATAATCCAAAAGTTTCCATCATTACACCTATGTGGAAAGGAGCTGCACTTGTCGGTGCTACTATTGAATCTGTGCTTGCACAGAGCTATAAAGACTGGGAAATGATTATTGTTGACGATTGTTCACCAGATGAAGGTGCAGGTTGTAAAATTGTACAGTCTTATGCTGATAAAGATAATCGTATAAAACTAATAGCTGCCACTGTAAACAAAGGATCAAGTGGAGCAAGAAATGAAGCAATGCGTAATGCAAAGGGACGCTATTTTGCATTTTTAGACAGTGATGACATTTGGCACCCAGATTATCTTTCTACAATGATGAAATATATTGAAGACTGTAAAGACGAATCTGTTGCAATTTACTTTTCTTCTTACAGACGCATGAACAACAAATGCGATGCAGAACTCTTAAATCCCTATATTTTTGAAGGTAAAAGAACTTATAAACAACTTTTACGTCACTGCCCTATTTTTCCTTCTGCTGCAATAGTCGATACAAGTAAACTTACAGAAAAAGTATTTTTCAATGAAAAACTAAAAGCACTCCGTGATGACTACGCTTACTGGCTTGAAATAATGAAAAACGGACTTTGTGCTTTAGGTTATAAAGACGTTCTTGTTGATTACCGTATGAGAGAAGACAGTATGACAGCAAGTAAAACAAAAATGATCAAACCACAGTGGAATATCTATAGAAAAGTTCTTAAAATTAATCCGATTACAAGCGCCTGGTATTTATTTTGCTGGGGATTGAACGGTCTTAAAAAGTACAAATTTGGGAAAAAATAATATACAAAATGGCGGTCACTAAAAAATTAATGACCGCCATTTTTTTTAGAACATTTTTTTAACGAGATCCCAAGCTGCAAGAATTGTATCGTCCATATCAAAATACTTGTACATACCGAGACGACCACCGAAAATCACCTTTTCCTGCTTATCAGCAAGTTCTTTATATTTTGAATAAAGTGCAGAATTCTTCTCATCATTTACTGCATAGTACGGTTCATCGCCTTGTTTCCAGTTTGCGGGATATTCACGAGTAATAATGGTTGTAGGCTGGTTACCAAATTCAAAATGTTTATGTTCAATTATGCGAGTATAAGGAATTTCACGCTCAGTATAATTTATTACCGCATTTCCCTGATAGTTTTCAATATCAAGTTTTTCAGTTTCAAATTTTAAACTTCGGTATTCTAGTTCTCCAAACTGATAATCAAAAAATGTATCTATTGTTCCTGTATAAATAATCTTATCAGCCATACCAAGCCATTTTCCTTTATCATCAAAAAAGTCAGTATTAAGCTGAATATCACAACCTTTAAACATTTTGTCTATCATTTTTGTATAACCACCAATTGGAATTCCTTGGTAGCGGTCATTAAAATAATTATTATTAAATGTTAAACGTACCGGAAGACGTTTAATGATACTTGGAGGTAGTTCTGTACAATCTCTACCCCATTGTTTTTCTGTATAACCTTTAATAAGTTTTTCATAGATGTCGCGACCTACGAGACTTATAGCCTGTTCTTCTAGATTTGCGGGTGTTTTCCCTGACATTTCTGCAGCCTGTTTTGCAATACGCTTTTTAGCATCTTCTGGGGTAATTACATCATTCCACAACTTTGCAAATGTGTTCATATTGAACGGAAGGTTGTATAAGCAGCCTTTGTAGTTTGCCACAGGACTGTTAGTATAGCGATTAAACTCTGCAAAAGAATTTACAAACTCCCAGACTTCCTTGCTGTCTGTATGGAAAATATGTGCGCCATATTTATGGACATTGATACCATCAATATTTTCAGTGTAAATGTTACCACCTAAATGAGATCGTTTTTCTATTACAAGACATTTTTTACCTGCTTTTATTGCTGCATTTGCAAGTGTTGCTGAAAAAAGCCCGGCACCAATGAATAAGTAATCGTATTTCATTATTATTTCCCCTTTAATAATTGAATAATTGCTTTTAATGGTAAAACTCTTGCAATTCTAACCGCAATAGTATTTTTTAATGCTCCATTCACTGAAGGCAAAGAAAGAATATATTTGTCTTTAATAAAATTATTAATGATTTCTACATCTTTACAATCAGATTTCAGAAAACGTATCAAATGAGATAAAAATTCATTCTTCAAAAAGAAATTTGAATATCTCTGTATTGTTTTATTCTGATAAGTCTTTGATAAACATATATTCCTCCTTACTTCATAAGAGTGCCAATACTTTTCCGAAAAAAACTTATAGCCCTGCATAACAGAGTCGTCTCGTATTAAATACGTAAATCCAATTCGTGAAGAATAAATAAGAGAGTTAACCAGTGAAAACGATTTTAAAAAAAATTCTATATCCTCTCCTATGGCCAACCCTTCTGTAAAAGACAATTTTTTCTCTTTTATGAACTCACTTTTATATATACAACTGCATATATGAAAACAAATTTTCTTAGCTAAAAATGTTTGTCTTATAGTTATTGAGTCAAATACCTGATTATTAAATTTGTCATAAGAATAAAGGACTTCATTTTTATTTGGAAAAACACTTTTATAGCCAAAACCATAAATATCATAATCTGGATATTTCTGTAGATACGTTCTGTAAAAATCCAATGATTCAGGTGAGAGAGTATCATCTGCATCCATAAAAAGAAGATATTCACCCTTTGATTCTTGTATGCCTACATTTCTTGCAACAGACACACCTTTATTATCTTGATGAATAACTTTTATTCTTTTATTTTTGGAAGCAATTATTTTACTAATTTGTAATGTTTTATCCTTTGAACCATCATCGATTACTATAATCTCAGAATCATTTAACCCCTGTTCAGTTAACATTTTTAAAGTAGATGAAATGTATTTTTCAACATTATAAGCCGGTATAATTATCGATAGTAACATTTTTATTCTTTTAAATAATATCCCTTATAAATCTAGTTGCTCTTTATACTCTGCAATTATCTTATTTTTATCAAAATCCAGTGCTCGTCTAATTAAAGAATTTTTTAATTCAAGATTTGCAGACTCTCTTATACCGTTTTTTAATACTTCTGCAAATGAATTAACATCACTAAAATCTTTAGACAAAAAAACATCCTTTTTCGAATTGACAATTTCAATAGCTCCATTTGTGGGTGTTGATACTAAAATTTTGCCTAGAGAATATAATTCTAGTACAAACATGGGAAATGCTTCAGATGTAGATGACATAATACCTACAACACAATGCTTTATCAAAGGGAAGACATTATTGACAGCACCACAAAAACAAATTCTATCTTCTAAATGTAACTCTTCGACAGCTATTTTTAATTTTTGTTCTTCGGGACCTTCACCACAAATTAATAGTTTTATATTTTTATCCTCTATCATTTTAAAAGCTTTAATTGTTAATAACAAATTTTTTACTGTTGACAAACGTCCACAAAAAAGAACGTAACGGTTATTTTTATAATCAAAATTTATACTTAATTCTCTATCTGCAAGTCGTTTACACTCTTCCACATCTATCGGATTATATATTATTTTAATCCGATCTTCCGGAATTTTTAAATCATTTGATAAATATTGTTTAATACCGTTAGAAACAGCAATTATTGTATCTGCTTCCTTGTAAAGATAAGAAAGTAAATATTTAATACGTTTTAAATATTTAGTTTCTGAGTTTTCATAATTATGTTGAGAAATAATTACTTTAAATTTACCCCTGAATATTTTTTTCTCTAATACAGCAATACAATTAGGAATATCACCTCCAGTTATTATAATATCAGGGTTAATTTGTTTTATTATTTTATGAAAAGGAATCAATGTTTTTGACAAATGTATATTATTCATTGCTAAAATTTTTTCTTTTGGTATTCTTATGGTAGACATTAATTTACCTTCTGGTCGAACAACAACGATATATACATCTTGATACTTAGCAATTTCATTGAGTACTGTAATAAGAACTTTTTCAATTCCACCTGGGGTAAAAGAACGTAAGAAAAAAATTATCTTTTTCATTATACCTTTTCTCCTGCTTTAGCCAATAATTTAATTATCATAAAAGAAATATAACATCTTGATATATCAACGAGCGGTTGAGAAATTTCATTTCTTACCCAAAAAACAGAATCGGAAAGAAAAATAAGAAAAATTATCGAAGTTAATAAAGTTTTCTTACTATATGTTTGTATAATTTTACTGATTAAACCAATACTAAAGAATAAGATAATTACTGCTAGTATGCCACCACCCAAATAAGCACTAGCAACTATATTTGAGCCTAAACCTATACGTTCTGAATTGTTTTTAAGTCCAAATTGTAAATAAGTAAAAAAAAGAGCTGAATTTAGTTTATATGATGGGACATTTAAAAGATTTTTAAATAAAGATTGTGAAAACGGAATTATACCAAAAAAAGGAAATAATAATGTTATTATCTCAAATCTATTATTTTTTGTATAATCAAGTGCAACAAACAATGTTCTATTATTTATGATTAAATCACTTGCAAAATTTAAAATACCAAGTGAATTATTACTAGTAAATGAAGTTGTTGAATATCCTAGACGAATCCACCCCAACAATCCTAATCCCAAAATTCCACAAACCAATAAAACAAAAAAAGTTTTATATGTTATTGATTTTACAAACTCAGAATAAAGAAAAAAAATAATTATAAAAAAGAATAAAGGGATAGTTCGAGAACCTAGAATTAATAAAAAAAATGCATCTACAATTGAAATTAGAAGAAAGTATTTTTCTCGTGAATTAAATTTTTCGTGTGTATTAGATTTTTTATAAAAAATAATTGCCAGTCCAATATATATAAAACAATTTTTAAATTGAGTAATATAATTCCAAACACCTCTTGTAAACCAAAGTTTATTTCTTGAATATGGCATAGCTATATATCGAAGATGAATTATAATATATAAAGGAATTAAAAGGTTTAATATAACATTAATGATCTTTATGTAATTAAATTTTGAAGTAGTATATTCTTTGCAAGTATTTGTTGAAAAAAATTGTTTACCTAATAGAAATGTATTAAAAGCAATCAATGCTAAACAGGTTCCTTTGTTGATTACGTCATAATTAAAATCATATGTAAACATAAATAATGCTTTTGGCGCTATTGGAAAAATAAAACAGGGATAAATAAAAAATGTAAAAAGATATGTAATAGAAAAAAGTAAATCAAATGTAAAAGGATGCTGAATTTTTTCAAACAGGATTAATAAAAAAACAGAATGAATAAAAAGTAATAATAATACTATGTTATATGAATATGAATATTTTATAGGACAAATACATAATAAAAAAAAAGAAAAAATAAGGTTAAAAGATAAAACTAATCTTTTTACATTCAAGGAAAAGTTTTTTTTAAACGTCATAGCTAATTTGCCTTTAATAATGAAACTCTTAAACAGATCTTTTTATAAATATAAAACAAAAAAGTTTTTATAAACGATTTTGTTAACAAAAAACTAAAAATTTTTATTTTAGGGTATTTTTTAATAATGTGTAAAAAAAGTTTTGTATACGGTAGATAAGAATAAATTAATTTTTCACTATCTAACTCTCCTAATAATTCTTTTACATAGTTTATTTCATTTTTGTTATAGCAACCATCAACAATAAAAATATTTTCATGGTGCACTAACATTCTTTGAGAAACTATATTATATCTATGAAAAATTTTATTTATAACAACACTCTGCTCATTACTATGCAAATTACATGTCTGAGAAGCTGAAATTCTATATTTGAATAATTTTTCCTTTAGATTCGAACATTTTATATCATTTTTAAAAATAAGCCTACACCATAACTCATAATCTTCCGCATATAAATAATCCTCTGAATATAAATTATTTTTGTAAACTTCTGAACGGATCATGATTGTTGGATGATAGAATGTTGAATAATATTTTAAAAAATACTTATTCTTTTCTGGCGTTAATGGTAAATCTGTTTTTCCAATGATGTTTCCGTTATCATTAATATGCCATGCATTTGTCCCACACATTGCATATTCAGGATTTTTTTCAAGAAATAGAACCTGTTTTTCAATTCTATTAGGTAGTGAAATGTCATCAGCATCCATTCTGGCTATGTATTTGCCCGTAGCAATTCCAATTAATTTATTTAAGGTTTTTACTATTTTAAGATTTTGATCATTATTTACAATTTTAATTCTAGAATCTTCCTTACTAAGAAGTTCCAGAATTTCAATGGTATTATCCGTTGAACAGTCATTGGCTATTAATATTTCAAGATTTTTATAAGTTTGCTCCATTATTGAACGAACAGCTTTTTCTACATATTTTGAGGCATTATAGGCAGGTATAATAACAGATATAAGAGGATTGTTAATTCTTAATCCAGTTTTTTTTTCTTTCATCACTTTCTTGAAAATCCTTATTATACCCCTATATTCCCAAAAGATATACGGGGAAAGAATAGGAAATTTCATTTAGGGGTCTAATTTTATCGCAACATTCAATAACTAGACCAGTTTTAATTTGACGCTTGTATTTTTGAAGTACATTAAAGTTTTTTGTAGGATTTTTTGGAGAAATTCCTTTTTTAATTTCAATTGGGTAGATACCAGCTTCGTCAACATACAAAAGATCAATTTCTTTTTGATCAATATCACGATAATAATATAAGTAGTCTCTAGGATTCACATTAAACGAATAGAAATTCTTTATAATTTCGCTTACTACATAAGTTTCGAAAAAGGCTCCACTCATAGCACAATTTTCTAACATTTTTGAATCCGGCCATTTACACAAATAAGCACATAATCCTGTATCCATAAAATACAGTTTTGGCGCTTTTATAATCCTGTTTGACATATTAGACATATAGGGCTGTAAAAGGTATATTATTCCAGATGTTTCTAGTATGGAAAGCCAGCGTTTGCAGGTTTTTACATCAATTCCAACAGCACCGGCTATTTCATCATAGTGAAGTTCTTGTGCAGTACGTAATGCGACTATAGATATAAAATTTCTAAATTGAGTTTCATTTGAAGCTACAATCAGCTTACGAACATCTTTTTCGATATACGTATTTACATAAGATTTATAATATATATTACGCTCAGAAACATTTGTACAAATATCTGGCATACCACCTTTATATATTTCTTCAAAGATTTGAGTTCTAGTTAAATATTCTGATTTTTCCTGCTGACTCCTTTGAATTAAAACTTCAATTTTAGGAGTAAACAAGTGTGCTTCCATAGCCTTTTTTTCTCTCAAAGTAAAAGAAGACATTTCTATTATACCACAACGCCCAGCCAGCGTTTCAGAAATACCCTTTTGAAGCTCAAACCTGCTTGAGCCAGTAAGTACATACATTAATTTTCGCTCTTCATTATTTTTAAGCCATATTTTTCTTTGTTCATCAATTTTTATTTTTATCGCATCTAGAAGAGCTGGGACTTTTTGAATTTCATCTATAATTATTGGCCATGGATTTACTTCCAAAAAAAGCTTTGGATTTTTTTCTGCTAATTCTCTATCTTCAGTATCATCAAGAGTAACACGATTGAAATTTGTAGGAAATACATAATCTAGAGTTGTAGACTTTCCAACTTGTCTCGGTCCGTACAAAACGATACATGGGAATGATTTTGCTGCTTCCAATATTGATTTTTCAACTGTCCGTTTTATATACATAAAAACCTCATTTAAGCATTGTTTTTTTTCGATAAAAGTGGGAATTAACTACCTTTTTCATCGAAAAGTATAATATACGCCAATTAGAAATTCAAGACCTTAGCAAAATTCATCCTTAAGAACCGAAAACGAATTTATTAAATCTGCATTAAATATAAATTCATTTAAGTTTTCAATCTTCAAAATTATATCTTTTAAAACTTCTAATTTTTCTACAAAATACATATAATTTGAGCCATTAAACCAATAAAATCCATTTTTTACTTTTCCATAACAATTATCCAATGCGATACACGGAGTTTGTGAGATATAACTTAATATTGTACCATGATAGCGGTCTGTAATTACAAATTGGAATTGATTAATATAATCAAGGATAGATTGGATTTTTTCTTCTTTTTTATCTATATTTCTGCCACTTAAATCATCAGTATCCCAGTATTCAAATGAATAACCTGATGATTTAAGAATATTTTCTATCATTTTTACCTTATCAGAAGGGATAGAACTTTCTAAATCCTTTCTTAAACATAAAAGAACCTTCTGATTTTTTTTATATTCACGTATTCTTTTTGGGGTAGCAGAGAGAACCATATCAGGGCAAAGTATTACATTACATTTAAAGTTATATTTACAAAAATCAAGACTAGGAAGATCTCGAGCATAGATAGTTAATTTTTTATGATTTGAATAGCTTTTTTTGGCACGTTCTAAAATATAATCTTTTTTTTGATTCATAAAACAAGTACTTTGAGGTAACGAAATAATTTTGTTGTTAGGAAATGCTTTAACTATATTTTGACGTAAGAGTTCTTCTAGTGCATATAAGGACCCCATATTTCCTCCGCCCTGTATTACAATTATATCATCGTCATACAGGGGAAGAGAGCTAATATTATTAAAGTTTACGCATTGCCTGCTGTAAAGGATAGCTTTGATTGGTTGCCTAGCATTTTCTTTTAAAAACTGTATTGACTTGACAAATATCGCAACATCACCAATGTTTGAATACCCTGGAGCCAATAAATACACAATTCCATGTTCTGCATACTTTTCAATTTTATCATTCAGCATTACATTTTGTTTTATATAATTCTTGTTATAGCAATGCTTATAGTATACAGACTGTAATAAAACTGAGGAGTTTATTAATTGTTTGAAGATGGATTTTATAAGTCCTATCAATTTACTTATTTCCTAAATGACGTTTAAATCCTCTTATTTTTTCACAAAGCAGTCTGTAATATCTTAATCGATTATTATTTTTGATTGCTTGTTTTTTTTCTTTTTCTGTAAAAATAGGATTAGATTTATCTGCTCTAGTTTCAAAAAATGCCTTACATTCTGGTTGTAACCACTCAGTTCCATCAAAGCAAATTCTATTTCTTTCTTCTGCATATGTTGGGATTGGGAGATTTAAGTCAGGAACATTACCAGCCCAAGCTATAAAAGCATGTGCATTAAAACAATGTGCAAGATTACATTTTCCAATAGGTGCAAAATTTATTGGCTTCTCAATATGGTCAAACATATTACCCAAAAAATCACCACAATAACAACTTTTATATTCGCCAGTATGCAAATCTAAATACAAAGAATTCTGACCAGCATAACAAAATTCTGTGATTTTTTTATTAAATACACTAAACTTAAAATCAAAAAATGGAGAATCAAAAACTTCCCAAGTTTTTTTATATTCTTCCCTCGTAAGTTTTGTTAACAGTTCAATATTGTCTGTTGATTCATTCCTTGCGACAGTAATATGAGGTAAAGCTTTAAAATTTTTTATTGAAAATTCTTTTATTTCGTCAATATATGGAATTAACTCATCATGAGGAGTAATTTCTATAGTAAATGAAATTTTAGCGTCTTTGATTTTGTTTACATTATTAACAAACGTTTGAAGAAGATTCTTTTCTTTCAATTGCAAATAGTGAAACGAAAATTTTATAAACAAATGCTTACGTTCTTCTTCAGATAAAAGAGCTATAAGTTCATCAAACTTTTTTGTAATAGAACCATTTGTAATAATGTCACAATAATGCCCCTCCATAATTAAGCCTTTTATTAAAGGAAAAAGATCTTTTTGAAGAGTAGTTTCACCTGCAGCACACATATTAAAATAGCATGTTCCCCCTAAGCGTTCTTTTGATAAAGCTTTAATCATTATTTCTACAGGAACTGGAAAATCATAGATTTTTCCATTATATGCATTATTCTGACAAGTTAGATAACAGTATGAACAACGAAAATTACAAGCATTAGTTGGAACTGCGCAAGCGATAAATTTTTTAATAGCGTCCATATTCTTTTCTCCTTAAAAGTCTGTTACAAATGTATAATTATTGTCTTTACAATAATTCATAAAAAATATACTTTAGAATTAATGCACTATAATATAATCTTGGTATCATAGATATCATTTCGATTATTTATAAAACTAAATGAAATCTTAGTCAAACAATGTTTTAAATTTATTTTCTTCCAAACACAATATTCTTTATAGACTGTCTTTCAGCTTTATTAAACCCCCAAAGCAAAACTAGAACAGTAGTTACAATACCGGACACAATACAAGAAATAAAAAAGAATAATATTTGTTCATCGATAATCTTTTTTAATAAAAATATAGCAAGAGTTGAAATTACGGAAACACATACGCATTTGAAAATAACCTCAGATAAAAATCTGAATACACGTAAATCAACAAGTTTTTTACATATTATAATTCTAAAAAACAAAGCAAAGATATTCAAAATAATACGGATGTATAGAACGCAAAGTGGAGAAGCTTTTAAATAAAATGCAATGATTACACTAGGCAGATTCATGAAATTTATTAAACCTATGGAAATCTGATAAGCTTTTATTCTTCCTGTTGCAGAAATAGCCATATAAAGCGGTCCATTTAATGATTCTATAAGAGACCAAATAAGAATTAATTGCACAAAAAGAACTGCATATTCAGGAACATTTTTTAACCATAATGATAATATAAGGTTTGCATTCATACAAACTGGCAAAACAATTAAAAATAAGAGATAGTAAGAACACTTTGCTGTTTGTATTATCAAGTTTTTAAAATATTCAGATTCTTCTGCTGCATAACTTTTTACTAACTGTGGATTAAAAGCGGTTTGAAAATTTGTGACAAAACTATAGACAGCTGCATTAACTTGATTTGCAATTCCCATAGCTGCATTTACAGTTACATTGGTAAAGATATTCAGAACAATATTTGTTCCTTGCTGATTTGCAACATTTGCCGTAGCTCCAAATAAATTCCAACCAGAAAATGAAATTAATTCTTTTACTAAAATCTTATCATTCACTCTTTTAAATTTCGCTGTTTCAATTTTCGTATTACAATAGATTTTAAAAAACAATGTAATTAAAACAGAAACTACTACTAATAGAATAGAATAAAAAATCAGTTTATCAAAATCGAAGAAAGATATTAAAAAAACTATTAATAGCTTAAAAACTGCTTCTATGATGCTTAAAATAGCAAAAAAAGACATCCGTTCATAAGCAATGATTGTTGCATTATAAGGCACCCTAAAAATTGTAAAAATAGTTGAAATAACAGAAAACTGATAAGTCCATAGAGCCGCAGTATGTCGCTCTGCTGGTATATTTAATTTATAAGAAACAAACCAAAGGCCAATAGTTTCTGCTAGTACAAGAAATAAAAGTGCTATTACACCATGAATAACAAGACTTGCACTATAAACTTCTGTTACCTTTGGAAGATTTTTTTCACCTAGCGAATAATTGATAAAACGCTGAGTGCTTGTTGCCATTGCATTGTTCACAAAAGAAAATAAAACAACTACCCCAGCCACAACATTATAAATCCCATAATCCTCTGCCCCAAGTACATTTAGTACAACACGTACCGTGTACAAAGACACTAGCATTATAAGTATCTGGCGGAAATAGAGCATAAGAGTATTTTTTGCAATGCGTTTTGTATTAGATGTAGTATTGTTAGATTCTGTAGTTTTCTCCACGATTAAAAAATCCTTAAAGATATTTTTTACTATTGCAAATGTATGCTTCACGGTATTTATGAGTATCATAAGGATGGCTTAAATCAAAATGACCTATTGAAGTGATAATTTATTCGACTGTATTTGAAAACCAGGAACCTTTTATCCTACATTTTTTGCATGCTGCTGATTGTGAGCATCAAGAATAACAAATTCCTTTTGAGTAAGTACATTTTCTGCATAAGATAAAATAATCAATTGAAAATCTCTTTCTCTAAACTCAAAATACTGTCAAATTTGTTATTAGATTCTCAAAAAGAAATATTTTCATATATTTTATCTTAATATCTGTATTTCCTAATAAAGATTAGGGTATAAACTACCCCATCAGCGGATATTTCCGTTGAAAAAACGAAAAGAGACGTATAAGGATGATGCAACGCATGCTGCCGGAACAAGCTCTACGCCTCAAACATCCGCTGTTTTAACTGCTTTATTCACAGATATTTCTATTTTATGATAATTTGTAGTTAAAAGCAATCAGTTTAGATGGGAAATTCGTCTATATAAACTTTTTTTCTGCATACACATTTTAAATACATCCGGATGCATTTTTTGTCTGCGATTATGAAATTTCTTTTTAAACTCTTTCTGCTCTGCGGTAGGCTATGGAAGGGTTGCGGAGCAAGCGACCACAGAGAGTGAATGAGTTTTGCGAATGAACGAACGAGGACGCCGAACGTTAGTGAGACCTGGAACAGCCGCCCCTGGAGGGCACAAAGTGTCCGACAGGGGACCGCCCAACAAAACATTGACTTACATATATTTTATACATATAATAACTGTATGAGTTATCAATATAATTTAAAGCCTGTGACTCTTTATGTGGGGGCGCAGTTGTATGAAGATTATCAGATTCAGGCGCAGAAACAG
>JAEEGL012977649.1_pt1 | contig 42643 bp, 28 predicted proteins | sample 9134231 | NCBI WGS metagenome assembly JAEEGL01 (sample SAMN16246548, study PRJNA631951) | gut metagenome | biome: gut microbiome; feature: rumen; material: fiber-attached | host: Bos | place: Iran: Karaj | collected 2018-10 | reverse complement strand
CCGCTTCTGAACTGGCTTTAAGATTCTATTCATAAACGTGATTTGCAGTGTTCTCAGTGATTGAGCGCACTGCTTTTTTTATGGTTCGTCCCTAGCCACCACCCAAGTGGGGGAAATGAGGCCGAAAATAAACTCAAAACAGCAAAACAAGTCAAAAAAATGAGGTAAGTAGCGTTTTTTAGGGCTGGGTTGCAATTTTTTTTGTAATTTTGCAGTTTCAAAACGCTAGGACTATTATTATATGCTTGATTTGCTGTTTGAAACGAGCTGGGAGGTATGTAACAAGGTCGGTGGCATTTATGCCGTATTATCGACCAAGGCTAAGACCTTACAGTCACTTTATAAAGACAAAGTCATCTTTATCGGTCCGGATGTGTGGACGCCCATCGACGAGTCACCCGACTTTGACGAATGCCGCTCGTTGCTTGACGACTGGCACAAGTCTAACACATTGCCTGACGGCATTGAGGTACGCACAGGACGATGGAACGTACCTGGACGACCGCTCGCTATTCTGGTGAGTTTCCGTCATCTTGAAGGACACATCAATGACATCTACGGCCAAATGTGGGAGCATTACCGCGTAGACTCACTGCACGCCTATGGCGACTACGATGAAGCCTGTGCCTTTGCTATTGCTGCCGCTAAGGTGATTGAGAGCATCACCCATTACTGGAGTGGAAAATGCAAAAATGTGGTGGCTCACTTCGATGAGTGGACCACGGGCATGGGACTGCTGTACGTCAAGTCTCATCTGCCGCAAGTGCGTACCGTGTTCACCACCCACGCTACCAGCATCGGGCGAAGCATTGCCGGCAACGGGAAACCCCTATACGACTACATGCCAGGCTATCACGGTGACCAGATGGCGCAAGAGCTGAACATGGAGTCGAAGCATTCGCTCGAGAAAGCCGCCGCCCATGCCGCCGACGCTTTCACCACGGTGAGCGAAGTAACGGCTCGAGAGTGCGAGCAATTACTTGAACGTCGCCCGCTGGTGACACCCAACGCTTTTGAGCAACGATTTGTTCCCAAGGGCAAGGAATATGATTTAGTACGCAGGCGCGCGCGCGAAAAGATGCTGGATGTGGTCAAGGCTTTGACCGGCCAACGCCTGCCTGAGAACACATTGTTCATCGCCACATCTGGACGTTGCGAGTTCCGGAACAAAGGCATTGACCTCTATCTTGACGCGTTGAACGTCATGCGCACATTGCTTCATAGCAACGTGCAAGCAACCCGTCCTGTGGTGGCCTTTGTGCTCGTGCCCTCATGGGTCGATTGCCCAAGATTTGAGTTGGTCGGGAACCTGAGCAATGATTTGACCGAGCGCTTGACCAATCCCGTGGTTACACATGACCTTCATCAGCCCGATAACGATGTGGTGCTGCGCAAGATGCGCGATGTGAACTTTACCAACAAGAAAGATGACCGCTTGCTCGTGATTGATGTGCCATGTTACCTCAACGGGCATGACGGGGTCTTTGGGCTCAGCTACTATGATGTACTCGTGGGCTTGGACCTGACGGTGTTCCCGTCTTATTACGAGCCTTGGGGCTACACGCCGCTTGAGAGTGTAGCCTTTGGAGTGCCAACAATCACAACTAACCTCGCCGGGTTCGGCCAGTGGGTGCTGGACAACTTTGGCAGTGACCCTGCAACCAGTGGCGTGACTGTACTGCACCGTACCGACTCGAACTATGGCGAGACGGTACATGCCTTGGCAGCCGAGCTGATGCGCTACTACCACATGCCCGCCAAGGACCTGACAGCACGCATTAAAGCTGCCCGCAGAACTGCTAAAGACGCTCAATGGAAACAGTTTATCGAACCCTATCAAGAGGCGTATTTAAATAAATAAAAAATCTAGTGACTCTAGAATAATCAAATCGACAACATTACATTAGTCTAATCAATATGAAACTGAAAGTTAGCAACACCAACGCGCCACAATGGCGTAACTTGACGGTGCAAAGTGAACTCCCCGGACGTTTGAAAAAGCTGGAGGAGTTGTCAAAGAACCTGTGGTGGGTATGGAACAGTGAGGGTAAGTCCTTGTTCCATGACCTGGATCGCGACCTGTGGCGTGCCACGGGTGAGAACCCTGTTATGCTCCTGCAAAAAATGAAGTCCGAACGCTTCGACCAGATTGTTGAGGACCGTTCATTGCTCGACCGCATCGACACGGTCTATGACCACTATAGCAACTACATGAGCCAGCCCATGCGAGATGACCTGCCATCGGTGGCATACTTCAGCATGGAGTATGGTTTGTGTAACGCATTGAAGATTTATTCGGGTGGCTTGGGCATCCTCGCCGGCGACTATATCAAAGAAGCCAGCGACCGTTGCCTTAACATGACTGCCATAGGTTTCCTCTATCGCTTTGGCTACTTTACCCAGACCCTTTCAATGGATGGTCAGCAGATCGCCAACTATGAGCCGCAAAATTTTAACCAATTGCCCATCGAACCGATGGTTGACGCACAGGGACAGCAGATGATTCTTGAGGTGCCTTATCCTGGCCATGTGGTCTATGCCAACGTGTGGCGTGTGAATGTGGGCCGCATGAAACTCTATCTGCTTGACACCGATGTGGATCTCAATAGCGAGTACGACCGCGCGATTACCCACAAACTTTATGGTGGCGATTGGGAAAACCGTATCAAGCAAGAGTATTTGTTGGGTATAGGCGGAGTGTTGTTACTAAAGCGATTGGGGCTGAAACATGATGTCTATCACTGCAACGAGGGACATGCAGCATTGCTCAACCTGCAACGCTTGGTCGACTATGTTCAGGACGAGAAGCTCTCGTTCAATCAAGCCTTGGAGATGGTGCGAGCCTCGTCGCTCTATACCGTACACACACCAGTTCCCGCAGGACATGACTACTTTGACGAGGGACTCTTCCACAAGTACATCAACGAGTTCCCTGCAAAATTAGGCATCACATGGGACGAGCTGATGAACATGGGACGCGAGAACCCCAACAGCAACGATAAGTTCTCCATGAGCGTGTTTGCACTGAACACTACCCAAGAATCCAACGGCGTAAGTTGGCTGCACGGCGAGGTGTCGAAGAAGATGTTCCAGGGTGTCTGGAAGGGATATGCTCCAGAGGAGTCACATGTGAGTTATGTCACCAATGGTGTGCACATGCCCACCTGGGCCGCTAGTGAGTGGAAGAACTTCTATGCTCAGACCTTCGGTGCCAACTATCTGGACCACCAGGACGAGTTGGCAACATGGGCACCAATCTACAGCGTGCCCGATGAGGCGATCTGGAACCTTCGCATGCAGCTGAAGAACAAGTTTATCAATTTTGTCAAACGCGACTTCACTGCTAACTGGTTGAAAAAGCAGGGTGACCCCACCCGCATCATGTCGATTGTCGACAAAATTAACCCCAACGCTCTGCTCATCGGTTTCGCACGCCGCTTTGCCACTTATAAGCGAGCCTATTTGTTGTTTAACGACTTGGATCGCCTCTCCAAGATTGTGAATAATGAGCAGTTCCCCGTGCAGTTCATCTATGCTGGTAAGGCACACCCTGCCGACGGTGCTGGTCAGGATCTAATTCGCCGCATCATTGAGGTGTCACGCATGCCGCAGTTCCTGGGCAAGATTATCTTCCTCGAGAACTATGACATGATTGTCTCCAAGCGCCTGCTCACGGGTGTGGATATTTGGCTGAACACCCCAACACGTCCCCTTGAGGCTTCTGGCACATCGGGCGAAAAAGCTGAGATGAATGGTCTGCTTAACTTCTCGGTGCGTGACGGATGGTGGTACGAAGGTTATCGCGAGGGAGCCGGATGGGCACTTACTGACAAGCGTACCTACACTGACCAGGCTCAGCAGGACAAACTTGACTCAGCAACCATCTATTCGATGCTTGAGAACGAGATTATCCCGCTCTACTTCGCCAAAAACTCTAAGGGCTACTCACCCGAGTGGATTCAGTACATCAAGAAGTCGTTGGCGCAGATTGCACCGAACTACACCATGTCGCGTATGATCCATGACTATATGCGTAAGTTCTATGTGCCGCAGGCCAAGCGAGCTAATGAGCTGCGCGCCGACAATTATGCCCTGGCACGTGATATCGTCGCTTGGAAAGAGAATGTTGATGCACGATGGGACAATGTCCATGTCGAGGGTGGCATACATGTGTCGGACAACCTGCTCAATGCCGTGAACAACGGTAAGGACATCGAGGCAACCATCCGCCTAAACACCGCGGGTCTGGGACGAAGCTTGGGCATCGAGCTGGTCATCTACCAGGACATGGACGGCGAGAGCAAGTTCTATGGCGCCTTCCCATTTGAAGTGGTTGCCGAAGATGGTGATGTGCTGACCTACCATCTCAAGCAGGACATCAAGTATTCTGGAATGTTCCGCTATGCTTTCCGCATCTTCCCATGGAATGAGAAGTTGCCACATCGCCAAGACTTCGCCTACCTAAAGTGGATTTAATCGTGACACGCTTTATCACAATCATCCTTTTGCTCTGCGCAGCGGTCAATGCCGCTGCGCAGGGTCATATTACAGCCCGTACCCGCCTGGCGATGCATCGGACGAATATGACTAACCATGCGCCATCGGCCGAAGGCCAAATGGTTCGTGCATTCATTGCCACCGACTCGCCACAGGCTATTGACCATTTGAAATTGCTGGGAGTAAGGGTACAGTGCCGTTTTGCGACGATGGTCACTGCTTTGGTACCGCTTGACCGCATTGCACAAGTGTGTCGGGTAGCAGGTGTTCGACAAGTGTCGGTAGCACAAGTGGCTGAAATGTGCAACGACTCGGCACTGGTTGACGCACAGGTGGTGCCTGTCGCACAAGGCAATGGATTCACCATGCCCTACGACGGCAGCGGAGTGATTGTGGGTGTAATTGACTCGGGAGTAGATTTCAACCACATTAACTTCCTTGATAAGCAAGGCTACAGTCGCGTGGTAGCAGCCTATCTGCCTCAAGACACAACCGGTGTAGCTCCGATTATCGATGGCGACACGCTGCCTGGCAGTCATTATGTCACGCCTCAGCAGATTGCGCTTTTGACCACCGATGACCCTGAAATGTCGCACGGCACACACACGACAGGTACAGCGGCAGGTAGTTGCTTGAACGGATTTCAGGGAGTGGCGACAGGGGCACAGTTAGTCATTTGTGCCATGCCCTCGCTCTACGACACTGACATAGCCAACTCTCTGAAGTATATCTTTGACTATGCCGACCGCGTAGGGAAACCCGCTGTGGTGAACATGAGTTTTGCTTCGGCTGATGGTCCACACGATGGCACATCGACTTTATGCCAGCTTTTTGACGAACTGTCTGGCCCAGGGCGACTCATCTCCATATCAGCGCATAATTCGGGTTATTCCACCTTACACCTAACCCATAGTTTTAAACAACCGACCGACACCATGAGTACAACGATTGAAGCCTATTCTAGCTATAACAGTACGGTGTCGTTCTGGTCATCTGTCGGGCATCGTCACCAGGTGGCGCTAACGCTTATTGACAAGACCGACAAGCGCGTAGTGCTTGAAATGCCATACTTTACCGACATGGCTTCAGACTCGGTGTTGGAGTGCACGATGGACTCTGTCGACATCTGGAACCAATATGTCAAAGGTGATTTCTTGTTTGCCACTGCTGTTGAGGAGGGTGATCGCTCTCATTCCATCTTGGTGTCTCATGTAAAGCCACTGGACACCAAACGATATCGCTTGGGATTGAAAGTCGTGTCGGACTGTGACCCTCAGTTCCACGCTTGGATTGGCGGGGGCACTTGTTTCCGAGCCATTGTCAGCGGGCAGAATAACGGGACAAAGGCTGGCACCATCAGCGATTTATGCACAGGTGTGAAACCCATCTCGGTAGGTGCATACATCACCAAGCAAGAATATCCGTTGGCAACAGGTGGAACCTATGTTTCACCACGCGCCAAACCGCTTCATGACATATCATATTTTACTGCCTGGGGGCCAGATGTACGCGGGAAGGCACGCCCGGACATCTGTGCGCCAGGTATGGTAACTATCTCTTCGGCAAACCGATATGACACAACCTCGGCAATCGTGAACGCTACCAACTTGTCTTTCTTCCAATCTGATTCTAACGGAGAGTATCCCTATGGGGCGTGCTACGGGACTTCGATGTCAGCCCCTGTCATGACAGGCACACTCGCATTGTGGCTGCAGGCAAAACCAGACATGTCGCCCGATGACATTCGCGACATTCTGGATCACACCGCCGTGCGCGACACATACGTCACTGCAGGCGACACAAGGCAATGGGGTAGGGGAAAACTTGATGCCGAAGCAGGAATGCATTACCTGATAAGACACAATAACCCCTATGACATCAATGCAGATGGTACGGTCGACATATCGGATATCAACATCATCATTAACGTGATGCTGGGGAAAACCATATCTGACGAGCTACGTGCAGCAAGTGACGTGACTGGTGACGGACAGGTCGATGTAAGTGATGTCAATGTTATCATCAACGTCATGCTGGGGAAAGCATGAGTTTTTTCAATCAAATGAGCGATTTTTCAAAAATTGTGCAAGTTGAGCGCAAATCAAAATAAAAGACGGAGTTTTTTATTTTTTTGTCGAGACGCAGCCAAATTTATCCCCAAAAAACAGTAAATTTGCAGCGCATTAAGCAAACCGTGCCACTCTGGCACACTTTTTGCAATATATGTTTTTGCAAATCGCTAAAGACTAAAGTCTAAGATCTAAGGTCTACGGTCTTAATAAATGGGGCTGACTTGGCTTTGACAGCGTGTCGAGGTGGTAAGCAAGCATGCAGAGCGATGATGGCAATGCTCTAGAATATCAGTCATCACTAAATTTTAACTGGCGAAAACAATTACGCTCTCGCTGCCTAACCGAAGTACAGTAGGTTGGCTTTATCTCTGCCCAAGGATGGTAGAGACGAGACATCACCCGGAAGCCCTTTCTGCGAGGCTCGTCGACAAGGTGGTGCTGGCAAATCGGAGATAGAGACCCGCGCGCCTCAGGTAGGGTCTCGAAAATTCAGAGGCTAAGCCACAGGTTGGTAGTCCCGAGCCTGCCGGTGGTCGAAAACCAAGTCAGGACTAAGCATGTAGAAAACTTATGATTTCCACGTTTGGACGAGGGTTCAAACCCCTCCAGCTCCACAACAGGCAACCGCAACTAGCTGAAAACTGGTTGCGGTTGCTTTTAGGCCTGTTGCTGCCTGGTGCCGTCTGTGTGCGAATATCTCACGCAGATCACGCAGATTATTTTTAGGCATGCAGATTATACAGATTATCCAATCAGCAATATCAAGAATATCTGCATGATCTGCCATATCTGCATGAGGAAGTCACGTATTATTGGCAAAGAACTTTTGCGATGAGTTTTCTTACTTTTCCTTGTCCAATGAGTGGTGCATGTGCATCCTCGGGCCACACAATGCATATCTGTCCGGGGAGCAATGATACCAATGAAGTGGGAGTGTCGTCCGACAAGGCGCAATCAGTCTCATCACAATAGTCTTGAGAATAATGTTGTATATCATCAACTGATTTCCAACCAATGGTTTCTTCGCCTTCAAGCAAGATGTGTACGTCGATATATTTCCTGTGCATCTCTAATGGGCGATATTGAACATCAACACAATCAGAATTCACATTATTAATAAACAAGCGTTCCCCATCTAGCTCAATACGTCCCAATGGAGCATTGAGGGTATCATTGTTTCTCACATAGTCAAACAGCATCTTTAACTCAGGGCACAATGATGAAACCCGATCACTGTGGTTTAAATTGGCAATTACCATGATTTCAATTAATGTTAAGTGGAATATTAGTATCAAAACCGCGACTGCCGATGTGGCTCAGATTACTCTCTTGGTTGGCATATTGGTTCTCGAGGTGAATCCTCATAGCCGACCTGAACATGCCGGCGTCACGCTTTATCAGAATGTCATATAGGGCATGATGCGACAGAATGTCGTATCGCTTTCCATTCTTGAAATTGCGTGTGTACAGTCTGAAAAGCTCGCGGAGCATAGTCTGCAAATAAAGCAGATTTTTGTTCCCGGAGATTTGATATAAAACACTGTGGAACTCAATATCTAACTCCACCAGTTCCTCAGGGTTGTCAGTGTTATCTTCTCGGTTGACAATGTCTTCGAGCTGAGCCAAGTACTTGGGTGTGAGATTGGCTACAACATAGTCGGCCATACCCACTTCGAGCATCAACCTGAATTCATAGAGGTCACGCATTGTGTCTTGGTCGAGGATACCAGACATGATTATCATCTTAAGCACACTGAAAACTTTGGGCTGTACAAAAATTGTGCCTTTCTTTTTCTTGGTTACCAAGAATCCTAATGTCCTAAGGCCACTATATGCCTCGCGGATCACCACACGGCTTACCCCCAAAATTTTGGCCATCTCGTCTTCCTTGGGCAACACCGTATTATAATCAAACTTGTTATTGGAGATATATTCGATGATTCGCTGTTGGGTCTTTTCGACGAGTGATACGTCTTTGTCTTGTTGCTTGGTCATATTATTAAAGCTTAAAATTTAAATTCGCTGCAAAAGTACAAATAAGATAGGTATCTGCAAAATTAATCGCACAATAAATCTTATATATTTAGAATTTTTAATAGGTTGTTATATGATGATAAGTAAGTAAAATATGACATAAAAAGCATTTACAGTTAATTAAAGTTAAATAATAGACAAAAATTTGATTTTATATCTGATATATTAAATAGTTTATCTATATTTGCATCGTCAGAATTAAGCAAAAATAAATCTTTAAATATTATTTAATGATGTCATTTGAAAGAATTAGTGGGCTGATTGATGCCCCATTTACACCTTTCGCTCCTGATGGTGAGGTAAATCTTGAGCCTATACAGCGCTATGCAACTATGCTGGTTAAGAATGGTCTCAAAGGCGTGTTTATTAATGGTTCGTCTGGTGAAGGGTATATGCTCACCTCAGATGAGCGAATGGAACTAGCCGAACGATGGATTTCTTCGGTCCCCGAAGATTTTAAGGTCATTGTGCATGTCGGGAGTTGTTGTCTCAAAGAGAGCGCACGACTGGCCAGTCATGCTGCTGAATGTGGTGCATGGGGTATCGGGTCTATGGCCCCTCCATTCCCAAAGATTGGTCGCATTGAAGAACTGGTTAAGTATTGCGAGGTCATAGCAAATGCTGCACCGTCTTTACCGTTCTATTATTATCATATTCCTGCATTCAATGGTGCCTATCTGTCCATGCTGGAACTACTTCAAGCAGTTGATGGAAGAATCGAGAATTTTGCGGGTATCAAGTATACTTTCGAGAGTTTGTATGAGTACAATCAATGTCGTCTTTATCATAATGAGAAATTTGATATGCTTCATGGCCAAGACGAGACCATTCTGGCAAGTCTGGCTTTGGGTGGTGCTCAGGGTGGAATCTGTGGAACTACAAACTATAATGGGCGTGAACTATGTGGCATTATTGACGCATGGAAGCGTGGTGACCTTGACTTGGCACGCGAACGTCAGAATTTTGCGCAGCAAGTCATCAACGTGATATGTAATTATCGTGGCAATATTGTTGCGGGTAAACGTATCATGAAGTTGATTGGACTTGACCTTGGATTAAACCGCACACCTTTCCGTAACATGACGGATTCAGAAGAAGTGGCTATGAGAGATGAACTAGAGGCCATCTCATTCTTTGAGCGTTGCAATCATTTTTAAGTCATAGGTATCATGTATCTCAATATAAAATCTTATTTGCAATATTGGCTGGACATGTATCGTGCCGATCTGATGGTCGACATAATGCCTTTCTGGCTGGAACATGGACTGGACGCCACACACGGTGGTATTTATACATGTTTGGATCGTGATGGAACGTTGATGGATTCGACTAAGAGTGTATGGTTCCAAGGTCGTTTCGCATTCATAGCCGCCTTTGCTTATAACAATGTCGAGCATAATCCGGCATGGCTGGCGGCATCAAAGAGTTGTATAGACTTTATTGAGGCATATTGTATTGGCGATGATGGTCACATGTTTTTTGAAGTAAGCGCCGAAGGTACACCTCTTCGACAACGAAGGTATGTGTTTTCAGAGTGTTTTGCTGCAATGGCTATGTCTGAGTACGCGATTGCTAGCGGTGATAACGCATATGCAGTCAAATCGTTGGCAATGTTTAATCAGGTTTTGCATATGATATCAACCCCTGGCTTTCTCGCTCAGAAATACACTTCAGCTTTCCAAGTACAGGGCCACTCCATCACAATGATTCTTCTCAACACTGCTTCTCGCATTCGCCTGGCCATAACCAGTGATGAGCTCACAAAACAGATTGACCATTCGATAGGATTATTGCGTAGTCATTTTATGCATCCGGAGTTCAAGGCATTGCTTGAAACTGTGGGTCCTGATGGGCAATTCATCGACACTATCATAGGCCGTGTCATTAATCCCGGACACTGTATTGAGACGGCATGGTTTATCCTTCAAGAAGCTGAATATAGGGAATGGGATGCCCAGCTGACCAAGATGGGATTGACTATACTAGATTGGTCCTGGAAGTGGGGATGGGACGAGCAATATGGTGGCATAGTAAACTTCTGTGACTGTCGCCATCTTCCATGCCAAGACTACTCTCAAGACATGAAATTCTGGTGGCCACATACTGAGGCCATTATCGCTTGCCTGTATGCCTATCTCGCTTCGGGTGATGATAAGTATTTGGCCATGCATAGGCAAGTCAGTGAGTGGACTTACGGACACTTCCCTGATCGAGAACACGGTGAATGGTTCGGTTATCTGCATCGTGACGGAACGGTTGCACAGCCGGCCAAAGGCAACCTATTCAAAGGACCCTTTCACATACCGCGCATGATGATACAAGGCATGATTCTGTGCCGAGACATTCTCAACAAAAGAATTTTATTAACAAACTAAACATAAAAATCAATGAACAGAATTACAAACATCATGATTGGCATCATTGTGTCAATGACACAATTTGCCTTATCAGCCAGAGTTGTCACTGGTACGGTAACAGGTGCCGGAGAGCCATTGATTGGTGTGTCTATTTATGAGGTAGGCACATCTAACGGTGCTATGACAGACTATGATGGCAATTTTACTATCGAAGTAGGCGACAATGCTGTTCTCACATTCAATTATGTGGGATTTGCATCTCAGACAATCAGTGTCACAGAACAGTCCGACTGGAATATTGTGCTTGTTGAAGATGCAGCCAAACTTGACGAAATTGTCGTTATAGGCTATGGCACACAAAAGCGTTCATCGATGACTTCTTCGGTGGCCACAGTGGGAGTAGGCGATGTAAAAAAGCAAGTAAGTCAGAATTTGGCTTCAGCCCTACAAGGTCGCGCAGCAGGAGTAGATGTGATACAGCAAGGTGGCATTGCAGGGGCTGATGTCAACATCGTTGTGCGTGGCGCGGCCTCGCTCACTGCTACAGAACCGCTTTACGTTGTCGATGGTGTGTTTACCAACAATGGCTTAACCACTATCAATCCTGCTGACGTAGAGTCGATACAAATACTTAAGGATGGTGCTGCAGCGGCCATCTATGGCTCACGGGCAGCCAATGGCGTTGTCATCATAACTACAAAAAAAGGAACAAAGGGTGAGATAAAAGTTGATGCTAATGTGTCGTATAGTATCCAAAAGATAACCCACGTGCCCAACTTCCTTGATGCTAATCAGTGGCGTGAATTTGCCAATATGGTCTCTGACAATAGTGGCTTAGCTCGTGCGCCAGAAAACGTACAACCTAGCAATCCTGGGGTTGACACCGACTGGGCAAAGGAGTGGTTGCAATATGCTCCAATTTTTACTGCCGACGCTAGCATACAGAGTGGTAATGAGCATGGGTCATACGTTTTCAGCTTAGGATATCTGGACCAGAAAGGTTTGACACTCAAGTCGGGTTATAAAAAATACAATGCTCGAGCTAACTCGAATTGGAATTTTGGACGCTTCTTTATCTCTGAGAATATGCAGATGGTATATCGAGACAAAGTTCCTACAACTAACTTCAATATCTGCCAGCCAAATCTACCTTTGACCGACGATAAAGGACGTTATAGTTCATGGGGCACCGATTATTATATTGAGACTGAGAATGCCCGTAAGAACAATCCTTTTGCTGGACTGTATGCAGTCGACCGTTACAATCGCAATTTTGACTTCATGGGGGGAGTTAATATTGGAGTTAACTTGATCGATGGTCTCAAATTCACAACATCATTCAGTGGCAACTATACCGGTGCACACAATTATACTCACACGCCAGTGTATTATGCTATGTGGCAAGCCGATGGAACTCCTGATGGTGACTATGGGAACAACATCAATTCGCTCGAAGAGTCCAGAGGTGTGAAATACAATTATACCTGGGACAATGTGGTGAACTTTGACAAAAGTTTCGGCAAGCACAATGTCAGTGCCACAATAGGACATAGTTTTATGCGTGAATTCTACCGTGTACAGTCATATCGCACGGTTGCCGACGTGGGAGCGCCAAACATTACAGGAGTGACTAATGTTGATGGTAAGATTTCGTCGAGTGAGGAGAACTCAGCACTGTTGTCATTCTTTGGACGATTGAATTATGATTACGACAATCGCTATCTGCTCTCAGCAAGCATTCGTCGTGATGAGTCTTCTAAGTTTGCACGCGGCAACCGTGTGGGGTATTTCCCAGCTGTTTCTGTTGGTTGGAATATCCACAACGAACCATGGTTCAACAACCGTGTAGTAAGCTTGTTTAAGCTGACTGCGTCATATGGCGAACTGGGAGCAAACTTCCTTGAGCCATATAACTTTGACGATATAGCTTTTGGCCCCATACCTTACACCGTGGGCAATATCCGATATGTTGATGGTCGTGCCAGTTACCTCAAAACAAAAGATTTGACTTGGGAGACATCAAAGACCACCGATCTGGGTTTTGAGATAGGCATCCTGAACAACATGCTCACTTTTAGTGCCAACTACTTCTATAAGAAGAACATCAATCTGCTTGCTCCTGTTTCACTCAATCTCTCCTCGGGACAGATTTTTGAGGTCAATACATCGAATGAGACACCATATGTTAATACAGCCTCGGTCGAGAATAGAGGATTTGAGTTTATGTTGGGTTTGCGTAAGCAATTGGGTCAGGATTGGCATCTCGGGGTGACAGCCAATGTGTCAACATTACGAAATAAGGTGTTGGCACTTGGCGATAATGTCCAGCCCATCACGGCAGGGGGGTATTCCTCGAAATTTAATGATGCCTCCACTTTGACAGGTCCAGGCAATCCAATTGGATCATTCTATGGTTATCGAATTGATGGGTTTGATGCTGAGGGTAATTTTGCTTTTTCTGACCTCAATGGCGATGGTCAGATAACCGCGCTTGACAAGACCATCATTGGCAATCCCATACCCGATGTCACTTTTGGTTTGAACATAGATCTGACATACAGGAACTTTGATTTGAGCATGTTCTTTAATGGGGTCTCGGGTAATGATATTTTCAACACAATGCGATATGAGTATTACTTTAACTATTCGAATAACTGTGTTGAAGATGTGCTCAAGTCTTGGGCTCCTTCAAACACAACAACTTGTGTCCCCATCGCCAAAGTGCAGAACTATGAAGGTGCCAATGCATTGCCCAGTGAATTCTATGTCGAAGATGGTTCCTACCTACGGCTGAAAAATGTCCAATTAGGATACACTTTGCCCTCTGAGCTGACCCGCAAGTTCTTTGTCAAACGGTTAAGGGTTTATTTAGGCATACAGAATGCATTCACTTTATCAAAGTATTCAGGATATGATCCTGAAGTGAGTTCTAATGCATTGTTCACCAGGGGTGTTGACATGAACTCTTATCCCAATGCTCGCTCCTATACGCTAGGTGTTAATCTCTCATTTTAACTTACACTCAAATAACTAAGAAAATGAAACGCTATATATTTTATTTGATGTTGTGTGTGGCAGTCACTAGCTGCAACGATGTGTTTGATGACTTGGCTGTCAATCCCAACCAGCCTAGTATGTCTTCTTACTTCACTACTCCTGAAGCGGTCAACCAGGCAGTCATGACATGTTATGGCTACATCCAGACTCAACGATGCCTAGGGGCTTCATCATCCAAAACTCAAATAATCCGATCGGACGAGGCTTCAAGTAATTCAGATTATGGCAAGCCGGGAATGTACGGGTCATCGCTCAACTCAAGCTACTACACCATTATGCAGCCATATGGCCTATTGTTTTCCACTGCATCGCAGGCAAGTTATATCATTGAGAACATCGATGATGTTGAGTTTGGAGACATAGTTTTGAAGAATGCATATAAAGGTGAGGCATACTTCTGGCGGGCTTTTGCTCACTACTATCTGCTCATTAACTATCGTAACATCTCGCCCATCAGGCATATGCCAAAGGATAATTCAGACTATGCTCGCCCTACCGAAGACCCTTCTCTGGTGTGGGACTTCATTATCGAAGACTTGCAGCAGGCCAAAGCTCTACTCCCTAACAAAGGGTATTGGGGAGCGACAAACAAAGGACGAGTTACAGCTGGCAGCGCTGCTGGTTTGCTGGGCAGGTGTTATCTTTATCGGAGTGGAATTGAAGAGCATTATGGAAATGAGAGTAAAAAATACTATGATGAAGCGGCCAACGAATTGAATGAAATCATTAAAGGGACATATGGGCATTATGAGTTGGTCAGTGATTATTCATGGAATTTTGACGTTGCTCATGAGAATAATGACGAATCAGTGTTTGAGGTTCAGTTCTTGGGAGATGTTGATAATACTACATTCAATCCTGGCACAGCAACTTCAGGCCTCTCGTTTGACACCCGTGGAATTATGCTTCCTGGCACGGGAGTCGGCTATGAAGGGGTGGTTCATGACTGGTTGTATAATGCTTTTGTCCATTCAATTGATCAAGATGGATATACCGATATCCGCATGTTCTCAACAATGCTTTTCAACGACTTAGCACCAGAGATTAATCTCCGTCCAGGACAGCGATTAACCGGACCTGGTGGATATCATTTTGAGGATTACTATCCTAATGGGGATTTCACCACTGCAGGCAACACACGTACACATGTATACAAAGCATGTTTTCTTAAATGGATGGATTTATCATTGCCTATGCGTGATAATATGCCAACTAAGATTACAGGAGTTGGAGCAGGAACCAAGGAGTTTATCTACAACCAGCCTCGCGCTCATGGAGTGAATTGGCGATATATACGATATGCCGACATCCTTCTTATGTATGCCGAAGCTGTGCTCAAAGGTGGCAAGCAAGGAAGCATGTCGCCAGCAGAGGCGTTCAATCTAGTTAGGAGTCGCGCCAATATGCCCACAAAAGGAGCCATCTCGATGGATGACATCAAGTCGGAACGAGTTCTTGAGTTTGCCCTCGAAGGCACACGTTTCTACGACTTGTTGCGTTGGGGCGATTTGCCTACCCGCTTTAGTCAGCTTGAAATGAGTGACCCCAATTTCAAGCAACTAGTAGCTGATGGTGACTACGAAGGTTTCAAGATCAACAAGCATGAATGGCTTCCCATACCTATCGAAGAGATAGAATCCAACCCATACGCACGACAGAATCCAGGTTATTGATGTTATTGCCATGAGACTTTGCACTTTTTATGTAGCGACATTTTGTGCGGCTGTAACTTTTACGGCAGCCGCACAGTGTACGCTCTACAACGGCATCGAACTGCCCGAGCGCTGGCCGCCACGTTACCAAGAGCCTCTGTCAGCTCAAGCTATGCTAGTCCCATACTTGGCTGACAAGCCCAAGGTGATTCCTATTGACGTAGGTCGCCAGTTGCTTGTTGATGACTTCTTGGTCTCCTCGACCAATATGTCGTTTGACTGCCATACTCCAAATTTCTACTCTGGTAATCCTGTTTTAGAACCGAACCAATCATGGGAAGAGACTATTGAAGGAGCACCCTATGCAGCTCCTTTCAGCGATGGTGTATGGTACGACGAATTAGAAGGTAAGTTCAAAATGTGGTATCTTGCGGGTGCTGGCTCATTGCACCGACAAGACAAACAAACATTCTACACAGGGTATGCCGAGTCTCGTGATGGGAAACACTGGGTTAAGCCATTACTAGACATCTATCCGGGAACAAGCATTGTTGACACGTGCAACCGTGACGCATGTACAATCTGGCTAGATCGTAAAGCCTCTCATCCCGATCGCCGTTACAAAATGTTTAATGTTGAGCGCCGTCCATCCGACAAGAGATGGCAGTTTATTCTTAAATACTCGCCGGATGGCATCCATTGGTCACAGGGCGTTGCACAATCTGGTGATTTGTATGACCGTTCATCTGTCTTCTATAATCCATTTCGCAATGTCTGGTGTCTGAGCATGAGATATAGTACATCTGTCTCCTCGCGTTCACGCAGTTATCTGGAGAATAAAGACCCAGAGGTTGCTGTCTCGATGGCTCATCGAGTTCGCAAAGGGGTGCCTGACCAGAATGTAGTGTTTTGGTTTACACCCGATGAACAAGAACCTCACAACCCTCAGTTCCCCGAAGTTAATCCTGGTATTTATAACTTCGATTGCATTGCTTATGAGAGCTTGATGCTAGGGCAGTACTCAGTATGGCAAGGTCCGGAAAACAATGCATGCGCCGAATTGGGTATCCAGAAGAGGAATGAAGTGCTTCTAGGCTTTTCAAGAGATGGTTTCCATTTTAGCAGACCATTCCACAAACCTTTCTTGTCGGTCAACCCGGTAGAAGGGGCCTGGAATTGGGGAAACATGCAATCGGTTTGTGGTGTACCATTGATTGTTGGTGACTCGTTGTACTTCTATGCCAGTGGGCGGAGACTAAACCAGATTATGTGGGATAGTTATACTTCAACAGGTCTAGCAACCCTGCGCCGTGATGGTTTTGTCTCACGTGGTGCAGGACGTGATAATAGATTTCTGGTTACAGAGCCTGTCACTTTTACAGGCAATTACCTGTTTGTTAACGCCAATGTTCGAGGAATGTTGCAAGTTGAGATTCTTGATGCTTCGGGAGAACCAATTGATGGTTTTGGCAAACATGACATTAAACTACTCAAGGGTTTTAACTCAACAAAGATGAGAGTCTGTGACGTGTCGTCTCTAGCTGGGAGAGCGGTTCGATTCAGATTCACCATGCGTGAGGGAGACCTATATGCATTCTGGGTATCACCATGGGCAAGCGGCGAAAGCCGTGGATATACAGCTGGTGGTGGTCCTGGGCTTTCGTCAACAGGAATAGATCAACCCTAACTACAATAAACAATGAAACGAATAATCATTTCATATATCTCCTTGATGCTATTGACGGGTTCTTGTGGCTCTAACAGCAGTCCGCTTCCCGAGCCACCAATGCCGCCCGAGCCAGGATTGGATTCGGTCGAAGATGTTTTAGGACTTCCTTCGCCTGACCCATTGTCGCGCAAACTATATAATGGCATCACATTGCCGCCCCAATGGCCGCCACACAGCAATTATAGTGATAATATAACAAGAGGGATGGTTCCGTTCTATTTGCAACAGAAACCTGCTGTAATTGATATTACGATGGGGCGCCAGTTGTTTGTGGATGATTTCTTGATTGCGCAGACCGACCTGAAACGGACATGGCATCGGGCTGAGTTTTACGGAGGAAATCCCGTTCTTGCTCCTGAGACCGAGTGGGAGAGAAGCCCAGCTGGTGGTGCTTTCGCGGCTCCTTTTAGCGATGGTGTGTGGTACGATGAACAAGACCAGAAGTTCAAGATGTGGTATATGGCAGGTGGAGGGAATTATAATAACGGCAATCCTGTCACATGTTACGTAGAATCCAGCGATGGCATAAAGTGGACTCGCCCATCGCTGCGCACTGTCACCAGTACCAATATCGTGTTTATGTCTGAAAAAACAAGAGATTCCAACACGGTGTGGGTTGACAAACGGGAGACAAATGCTTCTGCTCGTTACAAGATGCTCCAAGTCTATGGTGGTGCTGGTAATTGGAAATACCATTATTGTACATCGGCTGATGGCTTAGCTTGGCGCGAACAGAACGAGTCAAACATGGTTGCTGACCGGTCTACAGCTTACTATAACTCATTCCGTGGTGTATGGGTGTGGTCAATGCGGCACAATGTGCGAGTTGATGCGAGTAATTTGATTCGGGCACGTGATTATATGGAAAATGCTGACATTGTGACTGGCAATAGACTTGTGCAAGCCGACTTACAGAGATTCTGGTTTGGGCCGTGGCCAAATGAGCCTAAGCATCCTGACTTTCCGTCGTTGCAACCGGCCATCTACAATCATGATGCAATTGCTTATGAGAGCATTCTGCTAGGGACCTTCTCGGTTTGGTCTGGACCTGAGAATGATGTGTGCGCAGCTCAAAACATCATCAAGCGCAATCAATTGCTTTTAGGATTTAGCAGAGATGGATGGAATTGGTATAGAGAGGATTTTGAACCATTCTGTCCAGTATCTGATAATAAGTCCAGCTGGAACAATGGTAATGTACAATCGTCAGTCGGATCGCCTATAATTGTGGGTGACAAACTCTATTTCTACATGAGTGGACGGAGACTAAACAACAATAATCAAGAGATTGTCTCTACAGGCTTGGCTATGTTAAGGAGAGATGGGTTCGCTTCGATGGACGGAACCGGAACACTCACTACCGAAAGCATCACATTTACCGGAAAGTATTTCTATGTTAATGCTACAGGTTCACTGCAAGTTGAGTTGCTTCATGCCGACGGTAGTGTAATTGAATGTTTCTCTCGAGCCAATTGTCAAACAGTTACTGGAGATAGTACAAAAGCACGAGTGGTCTGGAATGGTAATAATACTCTGGAATCGCTCAAGGGACAGACTATCAAAGTTAAGTTTTATCTGAATACGGCTTCGCTCTACTCGTTCTGGATTTCGCAATATGCCGATGGAAGGAGTTATGGCTACACTGGTGGCGGTGGAGTAGGGTTAGGCAAATATGGAATAGACATGTGATATCAAGACAAATTTATATTCAATCGATATGAAAAAGACTATCTTATTGGTTGCAGGCATGATGATTATGATCTGCACATCGTGCAATCCTGATGAGGATTTGTACAGAACAGCCGGAAAGGCACAATTCGGCATGAGCTCAACTGAAGTTGAACGTGATGAACCAGTCCATTTCAACGACATGTCAGTGCCGCTTGCAGGGACTCAAATTGTAGCATGGTATTGGAACTTTGACCTGGATCAGAATTCTAATGAGAAGGCCGAGTCCAACGAACAGAATCCGACTCATTCGTTCAGCTCTGAGGGGACTTATAAGGTGTATTTCAAAATTACCGATTCTCAGGGACGCACAGATTTTACAACTCAAACAATTAAGGTGGTAACTCCTTATCGAGAACTTGCACATGCAGCTTTCTCATATCCTGATGAAGGATTGCTGATGAATACACCCATCCAGTTCACTGACGAATCGGTGGCTTCTGAAGGAGCTACTTTGGTTAATTGGGTCTGGGACTTTAATGATGGTGAAGGCTCAACCTCATCTGAACAAAATCCAAGGTGGAGTTTTGTGAGTAGTGGAAGCCATTCGGTGAGCCTAACGGTTACAGACAGTAAAGGTAAAACCTCAACGATTACTCATGATGTGCTTATCGCCGATCCATCTGATTTAATCAGCATCGAATGGAAGTCTGCGATGCTTGGGGCTATTGAAAACACTGTGTCGCCCGCAATGTCTCCTGACGGGAATACTGTCTATATGTGGGCAGATCAGTCAGCGAATGATGCTTACGATGTCGTTCTTAAGGCATTTGATGTCTTCACAGGTCATGAGAAATGGGCATTTAATGTAAACAATGAGTTTGCGGCACTCAATGCTGGTGCTGGTGTTCGCCTGGTATATGCTTCTCCGTCGGTTGGTCCCAATGGCGACATATATATTTGTGCACGAGATCTAAAGAATTCAGGTGCGGCACGCAAGTCATTTGTCCTTGCTATCAAACCTGATGGCACCAAGCATTGGCATTATGCATTGGGGATTGATGGTAATTTCAATTATATGACTCCTGCCGTAGATGCTCAAGGACGCATTTATGTTGGACATCTCACTAATGGTCCCTTTGAGATTGCGGTCTTAAATCCGTCAGATGGTACAAAAGCTATGTCTATTCCGCTTACTGTAGGTGTGAGGTCTGGTATCTCATTAAGTCGTTCGGGTAGTGTGTATTTCTGTTCAACAGGATCAAATGGTCTGTTCAGTTATACTTCTGGAGGTTCATTAGGATGGCAGTATAACACCAACTTCTCCACAACAGGCGGTGATATTGCAATAGGATCTGATGGGACGGTCTACACCGTAGCCAATGGGGCTAGCCATGGCATCGTAGCAGCAATCAGTGCCAATGGAAGCGCTAAATGGGAGTGTGCGACAGCCGATGCTACACCATATGGCGGTGTGGCGATAGGTATCGATGGAACCGTTTATGCCAATGGTGGTGCATACGTTCCTGGTCTGGAATCGGCTGGAATATATGCTATCAATGGTGATGGGTCGGTCAAATGGCACTTCTCAACCGACGAAAGTGTTGAGAATTGCGTTCCGCTGGTTGACAACAGGGGCTATATCCACTTTATTACCGATAATGCAACATACTATATTGTTACTGATGGTGGAGCACTTTACGCTAAAAAGTCATTAGGCACCAAGTCCTATGCATCGCCTGTGATGAATGCTCAAGGCATTGTTTGCATTGCTGCTCAAGACGGTGACAGGTCGTTTATGTATGCAATCAAAGGTGGAGCGACAGGCTATGCACAGTCGGCATGGCCAATGAAGGGACAGAATCCCCAACGAACTCATCTCCAAAAGTAATTATTTGTCAAAATGGCTAACGCGATACAAAAATCTCGACATTATCCATGGGTTGTAGTGGGACTACTCTGGATGGTTGCCCTGCTGAACTACATGGATCGGCAGATGCTCTCAACCATGCAGAATGCCATGAGCATAGACATCGTTGAGTTGCAAAGTGCCGAGGCGTTTGGGTTCTTGATGTCTGTTTTTCTGCTCATCTATGGTATGATGAGCCCCATTGCTGGTTACATCGGTGACCGTATCAGCCGCAAGCGTCTAATAGTTTGTAGCCTGTTTGTGTGGTCTGCAGTAACGCTTCTCATGGGATTTGCCACTAGTTATGGACAGATACTATTTTTGAGAGCCTTCATGGGGGTGAGTGAAGCACTATATTTACCTTCAGGGCTTGCAATGATAGCAGATTACCACACCGGGAGGTCGCGTTCATTGGCAGTTGGTATTCATATGACAGGGCTCTATGCCGGGCAAGCACTTGGTGGGTTTGGCGCGACATTGTCATCGTTATTCTCTTGGCATACGGCTTTTTTCTCTTTTGGCTTGATTGGCATTGTCTATGCTATCATTCTCATTGTGCTTCTTCACGACAAGGAAGGCGACATTTCGGCTTATAAAAAAGCATCGGTTGAAAACCGTGAAGGCAAACTCCACGTTTTCGTTACCTTGTTTCGAAATCCCATTTTCTGGATCATGCTGGTAGTCTTTGCTGTCCCCAGTCTGCCAGGATGGGCTACGAAGAATTGGTTGCCAACGCTATTTGCCGACAATTTGGACATCGAAATGGCTCAAGCAGGACCAATATCTACTATCACTATTGCCTTTTCATCATTATTGGGCGTTTTGCTAGGTGGATATTTGTCTGACCATTGGGTTAAGCGTAATGTCCGAGGTCGAGTATATACCAGTGCTATCGGATTGAGCCTAACCATTCCGTCACTGATGCTTTTGGGGCTTGGCCATCATGTAGTGATGATTGTAGGTGCTGGCTTGCTTTTTGGCGTGGGATATGGCATGTTTGATGCCAACAATATGCCTATCCTTTGCCAGTTTGTCTCAACTCGTCATCGAGCCACAGCCTATGGTATAATGAACATGATGGGGGTTTTTGCCGGTTCCGCGATTACTTATCTGTTGGGTAAATGGGACGAGGATGGAATGTCGCTAGGAACTGGTTTTACCATTCTCGGAGGAGTTGTTATCCTAGCACTTTGCTTGCAACTCCTATTCTTACGCCCTTCATCCGATAACTTTGAATGATGAAAAGACTGATAAGTCAACGATTGACGACCTTGGGGCTGGCATGGATAAGTGTGCTTTCCATGCAGCCACAAGGGCGTCAATTGTTTATTCAAACCGAACGCTACGAAACCAACTTGCATTTCACAAATCACATCCCAAATTATTATCATGATAATCCTGTGTTGACTGCTACTGAGACATGGGAACTAAATGCAATGGGAGACCCATATGCGGCCCCTTTTAGTGGTGGTGTATGGTATGATGAGACCGATGATTTGTTCAAGATGTGGTATTCGGCAGGAGGTGGATGTAGGCTGGGAATGGTTACATGTATGGCTTTATCACGTGATGGGAAGAGTTGGATCAAACCCAAATTAGATGTCGTAGAGGGAACAAACATCGTTGACACAACCGAGCATGACTGTGTGAGTGTTATTCTTGATAAGCACGAGAGCAATCCAAGCAAACGCTTTAAAATGTTTGTCATGGAGTTCAACAACACATATTCTGTCAGCATGTTGCTCAAGTATTCATCGGACGGTATTCACTGGACCGAGCCCGTGGCTGTCTCTGGCGAGTTACTCGATAGATGCGCTGCATATTATGATCCGTTCCGAGGACAGTATGTGCTATCACTCAAATCTAAGAATCCCGATAAAGGGCGTTCTCGCAACTATCTGTCACATTCCAATCCTGAACTGGCTGTTAGTCTTGCCCACAATGTGTTTCATGGCCACCAAGACCTGTTCATCAGAAATTGGTTCAGCGCCGATGATGATGAGCCGCGCAATCCCCTATTCAAAAGTATCCGGCCGCAGATTTACAATCATGAGGCTATGGCTTACGAGGGAGTGATGTTGGGCTATTTTGTGGTGTGGCAAGGGCCGGAGAACAAGGTGTGTGACAGTCTTAATATCCAAAAGCGCAATGAAATCCTTATTGGTTGGAGTTTTGATGGTTTCAATTGGATTCGTCCTAACAAAAATCGGTTTATTGCCGTGAGTGACGATTTCAATGCGTGGAATGCTGGCAACATTCAGTCTGTGGCTGGCTGCCCATTGATTGTGGGTGACTCGCTCTATTTTTACGTAAGCGCCCGGCGGAACACCAAGCCGGAGCATGATTCTAATTTCTCGACAGGCCTTGCAATCATGAGGCGAGATGGTTTTGTTTCTGTCGATGCTAGTAGTGATGAAGGATATGTAACAACGCCTTGTCATGAAATAACACCTAGCAGCTCATTGTATGTAAATGTTGATGTTTCGGCTGCTGGCGGTTATCTGGTTGCTGAACTTATCGATGAGCGAGGGAATGTTTTGCCAGGGTTTTCTCGAGATGAGTGTATTGTGATCAGTAATACCAATAGTACTTGTGCGCCAATACGATGGAGACATCCCAAACCTCTTCAATCTCAAAGGGCAAGGGTCCGGTTTTTTATGAAAAACTCATCTCTGTTTGCTTACTGGTTCAGTCCATGGCCAACAGGGGAAAGTGGAGGATATACAGCAGGAGGTGGGCCTCAATTAAATCCTTCGGGGCGCGACATCCCATTATAAAATGCACAATGCATAATGACTGCCTGGTTGTTTCAGCCGGGCAGTTTTTTACCTCATGCAGATTACGCAAATCAGGCAGAAATTTTTGATCAGACAGATTGATTATCAGCAAAATCTGCAATATCAGCATAAGAAAAAGTTACGGGCAACGAGAATTATGCATTGTACATTATGCATTGAATAAAGTCTGCATGAGAAAATGACGCCCCTACATAATATGTTGTCTTCAAGTTTCTGAAGTAGTTAAGAAGTTAAGGAGTTAAAGGGAGTTAAGACGTTACCTGATAGCTGTGGGGACGCATCATGCTGTGTTAAGGGTTACGGGTTACGAGCTAATTGCTAACTGCTAATGGCTAATAGCTAACAGCTAACAGCTAATGGAGATTGTAACGAAAAACTTCTTAACACAAGACTATCGTCTTAACTTCATAACTCCTTAACTCCTTTAACTACCGATAAGAAGCTACTTCAGAAAGTTAAATGTTGTCCTATGTTGTGTCAGTTGTCTGATGTATGCTGTGTGGGCAGTGGCAATCGTCATTTCTGCTCTTCGGAGTGCTAAAAAGAGTTTAAACGGCGTTTTTTTGCTTAATTGTTTGTGTGCGAGTGTCAGAATTGTTGTATCTTTGTAGGTATTTTGAACTAATGCGGCATTGCGTGAGCCTTGGGCGAAGTGTGGCCTGCAGCGTGTGCCCGAAACAGTAACAAAATTAAAGACTTATTGAATGAATAATGATCGAATCTTTGAGATCAACATCGAGAACGAGATGCGTTCAAGCTACATTGACTACTCGATGTCGGTCATCGTATCGCGAGCACTGCCAGATGTGCGCGACGGCTTCAAGCCAGTACATCGTCGCGTGCTCTACGGTATGGCCAAACTGAGAAACTTCTCCAATGCACCCTACAAGAAGTCAGCGCGTATTGTTGGAGACGTGCTCGGTAAGTATCATCCCCACGGTGACTCGTCGGTCTATCTGGCAATGGTACGCTTAGCTCAGGACTGGGCTATGCGCTATCCGCTGGTTGATGGACAAGGAAACTTCGGATCGGTCGACGGTGACAGTCCGGCTGCCATGCGTTACACCGAGGCTCGACTTGACAAAATGGGTGAGCTGATGATGGACAACCTCGATGAGGACACTGTCGACTTCATCCCAAATTTCGATGCCACACTGACCGAACCAACCGTACTGCCAACTCGTTTTCCCAACTTATTGGTCAACGGTGCTTCGGGTATTGCTGTGGGTATGGCCACTAATATGGCGCCCCATAACATGAACGAATGCATCGACGGATGTATCGCACTTCTCGAGAACCCTGAGATGGAAATCAGCGACTTGATGCACTACATCAAGGCACCAGATTTCCCCACGGGAGGAATCATCTACGGAATGCAAGGCGTGCGCGAGGCGTTCGAGACCGGACGTGGGCGCATCATCATCCGCGCAAAGTATGAGATTGAGAGCGAGGCGAGCCACGACCGCATCGTGGTCACCGAAATCCCCTATAACGTCAACAAGCGTGAGCTCATCGAGAACATCGCTCGGCTGGTTGAAGAGAAGAAAATTGAAGGCATATCGGACATTAACGACGAGAGCGACCGTCACGGCATGCGCATCGTCATTGACGTGAAGCGTGATGCCAATGCCAACGTGCTGATGAACAAGCTGTTCAAGCTCACGCAGATGCAATACAGCTTTAGCGTCAACAACGTGTGCATCGTCGACGGACACCCTCAGACGGTCAACCTCAAGCAGTTGCTGCAATACTTCCTTGAACACCGCCACGAGGTGGTGATACGCCGAACCAAGTTCCAGCTGAAGAAGGCCGAGGACCGCGCGCATATCGTGCGTGGACTCATCGTCGCCAGTGACAATATCGACGAGGTTATCGCCATCATCAAGTCGAGCAAGACCACCGAGGAGGCTTGCCAGCGGCTAAGTGAGCGTTTCGGACTCGACGACCTGCAGACACGGGCCATTGTCGAGATGCGCCTGCGTCAGCTCACCAACCTTGAGCAGAATAAGCTGCATGACGAGTTGGCCGAACTTGAGAAGACCATCGCTTATCTCAACAGCATCCTTAACGACCCCGCCGTTTGCCGCAAGGTCATTGAGGAAGAGTTGCTTGAGGTGAAAGAAAAATTTGGCGACGAGCGCCGCACCGAGATTTCGCCCGACGAGGGCGAGATGAACGCCGAGGACTTCTACAGTGATGACCCCATGATCATCACCATCTCGCACTTCGGCTACATCAAGCGCACACCGCTCAAGGAGTATCGCGCGCAGAAACGAGGCGGTGTGGGGGCAAAGGGTAGCGACACCCGTGACGAAGACTTTATCGAGTATGTCTATGAGGCGACCAACCACAACTACATGCTCTTCTTCACGGCACTTGGGCGTTGCTATTGGCTGCGCGTGTTCCAAATTCCAGAAATGGGCAAGAACAGCAAGGGACGCGCCATCCAGAACTTGCTCAACCTGGGTCCGGAGAACCGTATCTTTGCCTTCGTGCGAGCCACAAAGCTCACCGACCCAGAGTACAACAAGTCGCACTTTATCATGTTCGCCACAAAGAAGGGCGTGGTCAAGCGCACTTGCCTCAGCGAGTACTCTCGCCCTCGTTTCAATGGAGTGCGTGCCATCAACATCAATGATGATGACCAACTGGTGGGTGCCGTACTTACTGAGGGCGACAGCGAAATCGTGCTTGCTAACCGCAACGGCCGCGCCATCCGCTTCAACGAGAACAAGGTTCGCGTCATGGGGCGCACAGCCACTGGCGTGCGAGGCATGACACTGGACGACGATGATGACGAGGTAATCGGAATGATTTGCATGAAAGCCTCGAAGAACGACGACGTGCTGGTCGTTTCGGAGCAGGGTATGGGTAAACGCAGCAGTCTAGAAGACTACCGCGTGACCAATCGCGGAGCAAAAGGTGTTAAAACAATTAACATTACTGAAAAAACTGGCAAGCTTATTGCAATACGCAATGTAAACGACGAGAACGACCTGGTCATCATCAACAAGAGTGGCATCATCATCCGACTCAAAGTAAAGAGCCTGAGAGTGATGGGACGAGCCACACAAGGTGTGAGACTGATCAATCTCGAGAAAAAGAACGACCAGATTGCATCGGTCTGCAAGGTGGATACCGAGCCTGAGGTCACCGATGAGGAAAGCGTGATGCAAGCGTTCGCCGAGGAACTAGAAACTGGGGTAGTTGATATCACCGACAAGGCACAAGTCGTTGAGCCAGACAATGAGAATGAAAACAATCCTCAAGACGAGGAAGAGAACAATAACGAATAATATCTATTAACTAAATTTGATAAAAAAATGAAAAAAATCTTTCTTTTGCTCGCAGGTGTCACCATGATGGCATCGAGCGCAATGGCTCAGATGAGCTTGGTTAAGGAAGCTGAGAAGTTTGTTGGCTCGAACAATCCTGCCGAGCTGGCTGCAGCTCTCGAGAAGCTTGAACCGGCAACCGAGAATCCAGAGAGCAAGGACAATGCACTCACTTGGTTTACCGCTGGACGCTTGGCATTCAAACTTTTTGACCAAATGCAGGCACTGAAGGCTGTAGGTCAAGATGGCGGAATGATTGACAATGCCATGATGGGCGAGATTCTGACTGGCGGGTTTGAGGCAATGTTCACTGCACTGCCCTTGGATAGTGTCAAGGAAACCAACAAGGACGGCAGTTTCAAGCTGGACAAGAACGGCCAACCCAAAATCAAGACGAAGTATAGCAAGGACATTGTCGGCGCACTTATTCCTCACATTGATGACTTGGGCAATCTGAGCAACACCTATCTTGGTGCGGCTCAAGAGACCCAAAAGCCAGAAGACTTTGCTAATGCGGCTAAAGCCTATGCCAGCTATTTTGACGTAATCACTTCTGAGTTTGCCAAAGCCAACAACATCCACTTGGCCGACTCAACATTAGCCGAAATCAAGTTCTTCGAGGGATTCTCCAACTATTATGCCAAGGACTATCAGAAGGCTTATCCCGCGCTGACCTATGCGCTGAAGAAAGGCTATACTGCCAATCAAGTAAATGCTTATGCCACTTCTGCATTGGCAAACATTGTGCAAGACTTCCTGGACAATAAAGACTATGCCAGCGCATACAACTTTATCGACAATGCTATTTCCACAGATGCAAACAATCCTGCACTCTATGACATGAAAGGATTTGCTGTCGAGTTGGATAAGGGCATCGATGCCGCCGTCCCGTTCTATCAGCAGGCCATCAATGCCGATCCCAATTATGCACAGGGATACTATGACCTAGGTCGCTGCCTTTATCTGCAGGCTCAGAACATCATCGATGAGAACCCCAATGCTACCAATGCGCAGCTCAAGGAGAAAATCATCCCTATCTACAACCAAGCCCTGCCGCTGCTCGAGAAGTCTGGTCAGCTCAATGCTGATGATGCAGCGAAGGCTCAGCGAGTCATCGACGACATCAGGTATAAGATGGAGCTTATGGGTGTAAAGTAAGCTCCCATGGTGTATAAAATAGTTAGATTTGCTGATGTGGCATGTTGCATGTCACATCAGTTTTTATTGGGTAATGTCTCAAAGATTAGACCAATCAGGTCGCGGCTAAACAAAAAAATGTGCTTTTGTGTTCGTCATGTGAATTTTTTCAGTAATTTTGCAAACCTATTGATGCTATTGAGGGAATGAAAAAAACATTGTCTATATTTATATTAGGTATGTTGGCCTTTGCAGCCTGTGCCCAACAGCGTGTGGTCAGCGAGGTGAAAAAAAGTATCGAGGGATTGACACTCTCGGTTGACAACATCAAGGGTGCAATGAACCGGCTCAAACCAGCACTCACCAACGACGAGACCAAGGACCTTGCCGAAACTTGGTATGTCGCTGGACGTGTGCAGTACCGTCTCTACGATAAATATGTGTCCAACCGCACCATCGGGCAGCGAGTGGACATCAAGGCGATGGGGCATGCGCTCATCGACGGATATGAATACTTTGACAAGGCACTAAAACTAGACACCACCATCGAAGAAAAGAACGGTCGGCCCGTTATCGACCGCAAGACCATGCGGCCCAAGGTAAAGACCAAGTTCTCGCAGGATATCGTCCGCCGCATCAACGAGCGCCTGAACGACTACAACAAGGTAGGAGGGGAACTCTATAACGTCAAGGACTGGGATGGTGCATATCAGGCATGGGAAATCTTTTGCCAACTGGCACAACGCAGCGTAACGATACCCGATACCATCCTTGGACAAACCCGCTATTTTCAGGCCATCACACGATGGCAACAGAATGACAACCGCAGCGCAGCCGATTTCTTCGCCAGGGCACGTGAATTGGGATATAATAAGAAAGAGGCGTTCGACTATGCACTGGTGTGCCTGTCAGCGCTCAATGATGACGCAGGTATTGTCCGAACGGCGGCTGAAGCATACGAATCCTTTGGTACTGCCGATCTGCAGTACATCCGCATCCTTATCAACAATTATATCAACAAAGAAGAGTATGCTCAGGCAAACGATCTGATTGACAAGGCTATCGCAGTCAATGACGGCGATGCCGAGTTGCACAACCTTAAAGGACTCGTCGTCGAGCAGCAAGATGGCATTGATGCAGCATTGTCCCATTTCAAGACCAGTGTTGAATTAGATCCTAATAACGCGCAAGCACAGTTCAACATGGGGCGCTACTATTACAATCAGGCAGCATCCATTACCGACAAGAATCCTGACCTTAGCCGCAAAGAATTTAACAAGAAAGTGCAACCGCTCTATCGACAGGCAATGCCATACTTCGAAAAAGCACTGCAACTTGAAAACAGCAACGAGGAAGTGATAAACGCGTTGCGCAACATCTACTACAAATTGGGCGAAGGGAAAAAGCTGGAAGCATTAGACCGAAAATAGACACCTTTCCACAACCTATTTCACCGATTCAAAACACAAATCGCAGAAAACTGAAATTTTTTCTGCGATTTGCTTTTTATATACAAAACTTTATATTTTCTTTGCAAAGAATTTCTAAAACAGACTAAATGATTAAGCAAATCTAATTTTATGCAAACAAAGAAGTATCTTTTGTCAGAGAATGACATTCCACAGTGTTGGTACAATGTGATTGCCGACATGGCGAACAAGCCTTTGCCATTGATCAATCCGGCAACGAAACAACCACTCAAGGCCGAAGACCTCTATCCACTCTTTGCTAAAGCATGTGCTGACCAGGAGCTGAATTACACCGAGCGCTTCATCGAAATCCCCGAAGAGGTGCGAGAACTCTACCGCATCTATCGTCCAACGCCATTAGTTAGGGCCGAAGGGTTGGAGAAAGCACTCGACACACCGGCACACATTTATTTCAAGAACGAAAGCGTAAGTCCAGTTGGGTCACACAAACTCAACTCAGCCATCGCTCAAGCCTACTATTGCAAGGCCGATGGTGTAACCAACATCACCACTGAGACCGGGGCAGGGCAGTGGGGCGCAGCGTTGTCACTAGCCGCCAAGCATTTCGGATTGGAATTGGCAGTTTATATGGTAAAAATCTCCTATAATCAGAAACCCTACCGCCGTTCTATCATGCAGACTTATGGAGCCGAAGTGATTGCATCACCAAGTATGTCGACCAAGGCAGGACGCAAGGTCATTACCGATCGTCCCAACTACCAGGGTTCGCTGGGAACGGCCATCAGCGAGGCTGTTGAGTTGGCCATGTCTACTCCCAACTGCAAGTATGTGTTGGGATCGGTGCTCAATCATGTGGCACTGCACCAGACGGTCATCGGCTTGGAGGCCGAGAAACAGATGGAGATGGCGGGCGAATATCCTGATGTGGTCATCGCATGCTTTGGCGGTGGCAGCAATTTCTCAGGATTATCGTTCCCGTTCCTGCGACATAACCTCAACGGCAGTCGTAACACACGATTTGTCGCCGCTGAGCCGGAGTCATGCCCCAAGCTCACACGTGGTGTCTTCCAGTATGACTTTGGCGACGAGGCAGGCTATACGCCGCTTATCCCCATGTACACACTGGGACATGACTTCTCACCTGCCAACATTCATGCTGGCGGACTGCGCTATCATGGCGGTGGTGCTATTATCAGCCAACTCAAGCGAGATGGACTGGTCGATGCCATAGACATCCCGCAGTTGGAATCGTTCAAAGCAGCAGCACTATTCGCCCGCACCGAAGGCATCATCCCTGCTCCCGAGTCATCACATGCCATCGCGGCCACCATCCGTGAGGCATTGAAAGCAAAGGTCGAGGGACGCAGCCCAGTCATCTTGTTCAACCTGTCAGGGCATGGGTTGATCGACATGAGCGCCTACGACCGATATTTTGCCAACGACCTGGCTGACTATCATGTCAGTGATGAAGAAATCATTGCGTTGACATCAAAGCTGGAGAAAGTAATCTAATCCTCATTTTTCGGATAACAAAGAGGAGAGTTGCCATGGCCGCTCTCCTCTCTTTGATTAAGTTGTTGTCAACTTCAATTGCTGGCACGAATTGTGCCGCGCTTACTTGAGCGCACAAATCCGACGATGGCATCACGCTCGGGCGAGGACTCTAGCTCAGCCTCGATCTTCGCCAATGCATCCCGCGTATTTAACTGCGAATGATAGAGTAGGCGATACACATCTTGCATGATGTTGATTTGGTCATCGGTAAAGCCACGGCGGCGCAGACCAATCGAATTGACACCCTCAAATGTCAAGGGAATACGGCCTGCAAGCGCAAAAGGCGGGACATCTTTAACCACCTGTGTGCCTCCTTGTATCATCGCATGAGAGCCGATGAGCGTGAATTGATGCACCAAAGCACCACCACCAATCACGGCCCAGTCGCCGACTACCACTTCACCGGCCAATTGGACGGTATTGCTCATGATGACATGGTTGCCAACTACACAATCGTGTGCAACATGGCAGTATGCCATAATCAGGCAATCAGTGCCAACAACAGTCTTGCCTTTACTGGCTGTACCACGATGCACCGTTGCATACTCGCGAATAGAGGTGCGGTCTCCGATAAAGGTGACAGAATATTCACCCTGAAACTTCAAGTCCTGGGGAAGATTGCTGATCACGGCACCCGAAAAGATGTGGCAATCTTTGCCTATGCGTGCGCCCGAACAGATAACGGCATGACTGTCAATAATCGTACCATCGCCAATCTCAACATTGGCTTCAATGGTTACAAACGGACCTATTTTTACTCCTTCACCAATCTTGGCATCGGGATGAATCGATGCCAACGGTTGCAGTTGTTGATAATTCATACTATTGTAAAAAGCTTCTTAACTACTTATTCTTAACTATCTGTGCCATAAACTCAGCCTCGCTCACAATCTTTTCGCCAACAAAAGCATAGCCTTTCATCGAAGCGATGCCGCGACGGATGGGCGAGAGCAAGAACATATGGAAGATGAGCGTGTCGCCAGGAACAACCTTCTGACGGAACTTCACATTATCAATCTTCATGAAGTAAGTGCTGTAACGCTCAGGGTCATCAACTGTGCTTAACACAAGCAGACCACCAGCCTGAGCCATTGCTTCGACCTGAAGCACACCGGGCATCACTGGCTCCTCGGGGAAGTGACCTTGAAAGAAAGGCTCGTTTGAGGTCACGTTCTTAACGGCAACCACATAATCATCGCCCATGTCGATAATCTTGTCGACTAGCTGCATGGGGAAGCGGTGCGGCAACATCTCGCGAATCTTGTTGATGTCATAGAGCGGAGTCTTGTTGGGGTCATAAGCAGGGACTTGGACACTCTGCTTGCGGAGCTCTTGGCGAATAAGCCGAGACAATTGCGTGTTCAAAGAGTGACCAGGACGAGTGGCGATGATGCGCCCTTTTAAAGGACGCCCTATCAAGGCCAGGTCACCAAGCACATCCAACAACTTGTGGCGAGCAGGCTCATTGGTATATACCAATGGCTTGTTGTTTAGGTAGCCCAACTCATTGGCAGGCTTATGAGCCACACCCATCGTGTCTGAAAGCTTGTCTAGCTCTTCTTGTGCCATCGGAGTGTCATAAATGACAATCGCGTTGTCCAAGTCGCCACCCTTGATGAGGTTGCGCTCTAGCAAAGGCATCACCTCGCGCACGAACACAAAGGTGCGACTGCCGGCAATCTCATCTTTGAACTTCGACATATTGTCGAGAGAGGCAAACTGGTTGTTCAGCACAGGTGAGGGATACTCAACCATCGTGTCAATCGAGAAGTCATCGTCAGGCAGTACTATCAGCGATGAACCCAACTTTGGATCAACAACCTTGATGCGGTGTTTCACCACATAAAACTCCTTGTCGGCCTCCTGCTCGACATAACCGACCTCTTCAATCTTGTTGGCCCATTCGATGGCACTGCCGTCAAGAATAGGCAGTTCGGGCGCATTAATCTCTATCTCGACATTGTCGATGCCTGCAGCATAGAGGGCTGCTAATGCGTGCTCAACGGTGCTGACTCGGGCATCCTTATTCGCGCGGGAGGCAATCACAGTACCACGTTGGGTCTCAACCACATTCTCAGCAACCGCCTCGATGCGTGGCTGACCTTCAAGGTCCTTCCGCACAAATACGTAGCCCGTATTAACATCGGACGGCTTGAAGGTCGCATCGATGTGCACACCCGTGTGAAGCCCTTTTCCACTTAATGAGAAAGCACTTTTTAATGTTCTCTGTTTCATTATCTTTTTTCTATTAGTCTTCGTTTTGTAGCGCTTTTAGCTGTTTTTTCAACTCACGAATGTCGTCAGACATCTTCTCCAACGACTTGATATATACAACTTGGCGTGCCCAATCACGAGAGTTGATTGCCGGAGACCCCATCAGTCGCAAGTTGTCACCGACGCTGTTGGGAATACCACTCTGGGCGCCAAAGGCATTGTTGTCACCCACAGTAATGTGACCTGCAAAACCAACTTGACCGCCGACCATGTTGTTGCGACCAATCTTGGTCGAACCGGCAATACCCACCTGTGCCGCCATCACCGTGTTCTCACCAATCTCACAATTGTGTGCGACTTGGATTAGATTGTCCAGTTTGACACCTCGCTTGATGACTGTCGCGCCCATGGTAGCACGGTCGATGGTCGTGTTGGCACCAATCTCAACATCATCCTCAAGAATCACAATACCTATCTGAGAGATTTTCTCGTAGGTACCGTCATCCTTCGGCGCGAAGCCAAAACCATCGGAGCCAATGACTGTGCCGGCATGAACCGTACAATGATTGCCAATCTGGCAACCATGATAAACCTTCACACCAGGGTAGAGTGTCACGTTGTCGCCCAGCGTCACACCGTCACCGACATACACATGCGGGAAAATCTTGACGTTGCGACCCACTCTCACGCCCTTGCCGATATAGGCAAACGCACCAACGTAAGTCTCTTCTGGAAGTTCCACGCCTTCGCTCACATAACAAGGCTGCTCAAGGCCACGATGTTCAGGAGCAGCCTGGGCATTTACGAAGTTGAGCAGGTCGGCAAGTGTCTTGTAAGGATCCGCCACACGAATCAGAGTGGCTGAAACGGGATGCTCGGCAACGAAATCATTGCGTACAAGCACGGCACTGGCGTGGGTTGAGTAGATGAAATGGGTGTATTTGGGATTTGCCAGAAAGGTGAGGCAACCAGTGGTAGCTTCTTCAATCTTGGCATAATTGTTAATGATCACAGTTGAATCACCGTCGATAGTGCCTTGCACCATCTGGGCCAGTTGTTGGGCAGTGATTTCCATCAGATAATTCGTAGTATGCGTTGAGTTTTTTGAAATAGTCTGCAAATTTCGGCAAATTGCGTGAAATCACCAACTTTAACTCCCTTAAAATTCTTAAAAAGACCTTTTTACCGCCTTTTTGAACCCATTGATGTCTCAATTTAATATAAAAATGCTTTGAATTGAAGTGAGGTTTTGTGTTCTTAAATATCACAAATCTGCACAAAAAAGTAACAAAGAATGGTTATAGTGTTAAATATAGTTATAAATCAGAAGATTTCTTGAGAATTTCTTGGTGGATTGAAATTTTGTTGTTTAATTTGCATCGGTTTTCATGGTATTAGACTTTTGATTGAAACCATACCGAGAGGTAACGTTTTTCTCAAACAGATTTAGTTTTAAGGTTTATGTTAATGGTATTAGAGGTTAATTTAGACAATTAGTCCTCGGCGGGAGCCGGGGACTAACTTTATTTCTACAACGAACACTCTACCAGTCCGAAGGACGTTCTACCAGCGCGTGGTGCTCTAAGGATTATACAGGTCGTGGTCATAGAAGTTGAGTATCTCCTGAATCGTACGGTATGCTTGAGCGGCGGGGCCGTCAGGGTCGAGGTCCATTGACTCAAGGTAACTGTTCATGGCCTGGCGCATATCACCTTGTTGGCGGTATGCGTTTCCACGCAAGTAATAGGCTTGTGCCAGCAAGGCACGGTCGCCACCGCCCGACACAATCTGGTCGACCGCGGCTATCACATCATCCGACTTGCTGTCGGCAAGCAACTGCTTAATTTCGGCTATCGTCATCATCTCTTTTTTTATAAAACTATTTTCTCGGCATGGACTGGTTCGTTGACAAAAATTCCCGCTAACGAATCAAACTTTTCGGAGTCCTCAGTGGTCAAGTAGTGACAAGTGCCACCACGGCGGCAACGACACTCCATCTCGGGATGACGACGCAGGTAGTCGGCTAAGCTCTCAGCAACTATTTCTCCTTGCGGAATCACCGTCACATGCTCAGGCATATACTGATTGATTTTGTTCATGAGCAACGGGTAGTGCGTGCAACCCAGAATTACCGAGTCGATGTCGTCGCACTGGCCGAGAAGGGCTGCAATATACTTCTTCACAAAGTAGTCAGCACCAGGGCCGTCGCTCTCCTGATTCTCGACAAGCGGCACCCACATCGGGCATGCTTGACCATAGACCCGAAAGTCGGGATGCAACTTGTTGATTTCGATGTTATATGAACCACTCTGAATGGTCCCGGGCGTACCGAAGACACCTACGTGACCTGTATGGGTGATTTCGCCCACTTTCTCCACCGTGGGACGAATTACGCCCAACACGCGGCGTGTGGGAGCCAACACGGGCAAGTCGCGCTGCTGAATCGTGCGCAGCGCCTTCGCGCTGGCCGTGTTACAGGCAAGTATTACTAGATGACAACCCTGGTCAAACAGATATTTCACCGCTTGCAGCGTAAACTCATACACGAGGTCAAACGATCGGTTTCCGTAAGGGGCACGGGCATTGTCACCTAAAAACAGGTAGTCATAGTGAGGCAATACCTTGCGAATCTCACGCAAAATCGACAATCCTCCAAATCCCGAATCAAAGACCCCAATCGGTCCCGCTTGTACATTCTCCATGACCATCAATAACTATTATCTATAAACTATTAACTATAAACTATATCACACTTGCTGTCGCACGGCTTCCTCATGGATGGCATGCATCACTGCGGTGATGAATGCCTCGCTCATGCCCTCGCTGCGAGCCAACTCGATGGCGCGACGCAAAACGGTGTCGAAACGTGACGCTTGCACGACAGGAACATGGTGAGCCTGCTTGTACTGTCCAATCTCTCGAGCCACTGCCATGCGTCGGGCCAAAAGATTCACCAACTCGCGGTCGCACTCATCGATGCGTTGCCGCAGTTGTTCCAGCTCGGCACTAGTGCCATCGCCATGGCGCGGGTGTAACTGCAACATGATATGCGACAACTCGAAGGGAGTCAGCTGTTGGCGGGAGTCACTCAACGCCTCTTCTGGGTTACAGTGCGACTCAATAAACAAACCGTCAAACCCCATATTGATTGCCTGACTAGATAGATCTCCCACCAGTTCGCGCTTGCCGGCAATGTGCGACGGGTCGCACAAGATACACAGGGTAGGGTAGCGGCGTTTGAGCTCAATGGCAAGGTCCCAATGAGGCGCGTTGCGGTACTCGTCTTGTCCACTAGCTGACGTAAAGCCACGATGAATAGCACCGATGCGGCTGATACCAGACGCTTGCAAGCGCTGCATTGCGCCTATCCACAACTCCAGGTCAGGACTCATCGGATTCTTCACCAGCACAGGGACATCATGACCGTTGAGCGCGTCGGCAATCTGTTGTACAGCAAAGGGGTTGGCAGTCGTGCGAGCACCCAGCCAGAAGATGTCAATACCTGCCTCAAGGGCTAGCTCGACATGCTGCGGCGTGGCGACCTCGGTGGCAACGAGCATGCCGGTCTCGCGCTTGACACGTTGCAGCCAAGGCAGACCTGTTTCGCCCACGCCCTCAAAGCCGCCAGGATGTGTGCGGGGTTTCCATAGTCCAGCCCTGAACACCTTCACACCCAATGCCGAAAGGGCATGCGCCGTTTCCAGCACCTGCCCCTCGCTCTCGGCACTACATGGCCCCGCAACCACAACAGGCTTCTTCCCATACAATTCTTTTAGAAGCTCTCTCATCACTAGCTCTTAAATCCACATAATTCAAATGCTCGAATGCTCGAGAAATCGAAAACTCGAGCATTCGAAAAATTCGGGATGAAATTAGCAACTACTTGATCAAGTTGCCCAAGATGTCGCGGGTGATAGTGCGGGTGGCGGCTTGAGTCGCGCTCTTGGCTACCTTGCTGCCGGCGCTGGTCTTGCTCTTGGTCTTCTTACCGCTGATGGTGTCGCTGACCTTCGTACCGATGATGGTGGCGATGGCGGCTGTCACGGCAGTCATCACTGCTTTGAGCACACGACTGAGAAGCCCCGGTTTCTCCTTGACTTTCTTCTTGGCTTTCTCCTTCTCCTCGGCAGCTTTTTCAGCTTCTTTATCTTCCTGCTCCTTGACCTTCATCAGCACTTCGAAAGCCGATTCGCGATCTTCGGTGCGGTCATACTTGCCAGCCAAGCGCGACTGACGCATGATATCACTGCGTTCGCCCTCACTGATGGCACCAATCTGACTCAACGGGAACAGAATCTTGGCACGTTCGACAATGCCTGGAGCTCCCTTCTCGTCAAGGAAAGATACCAAGGCCTCACCGGTCTCCAGGTTCATAATGGCCTCGCTGGTGTCAAAGTTCGGGTTGGCACGGAAGGTCTCAGCTGCCGTCTTCACCGCTTTCTGATCCTTCGGCGTATAGGCTCGCAAGGCGTGTTGTACACGGTTGCCCAACTGGCCCAGGATGTTCACGGGGATGTCTGTCGGACTCTGCGTGACAAAATAGATGCCCACACCCTTACTACGAATCAGGCGGATGACCTGCTCAATCTTGTCGACCATCGCCTTGCTTGTGTCCTCAAACAACATGTGCGCCTCGTCAAAGAAGAACACCAGTTTGGGCTTGTCCAGGTCACCGACCTCGGGCAGGGTGGAGTAAAGCTCCGACATCAGCCACAGCAGGAAGGTGCTGTACAGTTTGGGCTTGAGCATCAACTTATCGGCGGCGAGTACGTTCATGATTCCCTTGGAACCGTCGCACTGCAGCAAGTCCATGATGTCAAATGCCGGACGACCCAGGAACAGATTGCCGCCCTGGTCCTCCAGACGAAGGATGGCGCGCTGGATGGCACCCACGGTGGCGGTGGCTATGTTGCCGTACTGCGTTGTGTAATCTTTAGCATGACGGCTGATATAGTCCAACAGTGAGCGCAAGTCTTTCAAGTCGTCCAACAACCAACCATTGTCATCGGCTATGCGGAACGCGATGGTCATCACGCCTGCCTGGGTCTCATTAAGTTCAAACAGACGTGACAACAGTTCGGGACCCATTTGCGACACCGTAGCGCGCATCGGGTGACCCTGCTCGCCGAAAACGTCGAAAAAGCGTACGGGGCAAGACTGGAACTGCGGGTCGGTCAAACCGAACTCGGGCAGGCGCTTCTCAATAAAACCGCTCATTTTGCCGGGCTGGCTGATGCCGCTCACGTCGCCCTTCATGTCGGCCATGAAGCATGGCACGCCTATCTGGCAAAACGTCTCGGCCATCACCTGCAACGTGACGGTCTTGCCGGTACCTGTAGCACCAGCCACAAGGCCATGGCGGTTGGCCATCTTACTCACAATACTGATTGGTCCGCTGGGACCGTGGGCAACATAAAGCCCTCTGTCTTCTAAATACATATCGTTATGGTTTAGTTAATTTCTCTTTTTTCTGCAAAGGTAGGCATTTAATTTGAGAAATACTAGTTTTTGAACAAAAAAACATATGCTTTTCGCACATAACCGAAAACTTCTTTGTATATTTGCACATTCAAAACAATTATTGACTATTTCTATTAAAATGGACAACAAAAGAACCATTGCCATCGTGTGCGGTGGCGACTCATCAGAGCATGAGGTGTCTCTGCGCTCAGCGCATGGACTATATTCCTTCTTTGACCACGATCGTTACAATATTTATATAGTCGTCATTAAGGGGCTCGACTGGCATGTAAATCTGCCCAATGGCGACAAGGCGCCCATCGACCGCAATGACTTCTCGTTCATTGCCTATGGAGTGAAGACGCGCTTCGACTATGCCTACATTACCATCCATGGCACGCCGGGTGAGAATGGCATCATGCAAGGATATTTCGACCTGCTGCGCATCCCATACTCGACTTGTAATGTGTTGGTCGAGTCGCTGACTTTCGACAAGTTTGCACTCATCCGCTACATCCGCGCTTTCGGCGTGAACACGGCAAAGAGCATCTTGGTGCGCAATGACGACAAGGAGCGTCCTACGCCCGAGGAGATTGAAGCTGTGGTAGGCATGCCCTGCTTTGTCAAACCTGTTGCCAACGGATCCAGCTTCGGTGTGTCAAAGGTCAAGAGTGCCGACCAACTGGAACAGGCCATTCAGAAGGCGTTTGGTGAGGGCGATGATGTGATGATTGAGGAGTTCCTCGATGGAACCGAGGTCACGGTCGGATGTTACCGCACCAAGGAGAAGACTGTCGTTTTCCCTGTCACTGAAGTGGTCACCGACAACGAGTTTTTCGACTACGATGCCAAGTACAACGGACAAGTTCAGGAAATCACGCCCGCGCGCATCAGCGACAAACTCACCGCCGAGCTCCAAGAACTCACGGCGCGCATCTATGGCATCATGCACTGCAACGGCATCATTCGCATCGACTACATCATCACGCACAATGAGGACGGCTCGCGGTGCATCAATCTGCTCGAGATTAACACTACTCCGGGCATGACCGCCACCAGTTTCATCCCTCAGCAGGTACGTGCAGCCGGGCTGGACATCAAAGATGTTCTCACCGAAATCGTCGAAAACCAGTTCTGATAAGAGTAAGAGATAAAAACAAAATACGCAGGTCACACTTTTCAGTGTTGATCTGCGTTATTTGTTTTCCCTAATCTTCGCAAAGCGATTATCGCCAATGGGATGGCAAGCAAGAACGAGATAAGATCGGCCACAGCTTGCGACATCTCCAAGCCTTGCAACCCTAACAACCAGTTTCCGACAAACATGGCGGGCAGCAAGAACAAGCCGTGACGCGCCGATGCCATGATAACGGCCGGAACCGTGCGACGGATATTCTGCAAGTACATGTTCGACATCACGATAAGGCCGCTCAATGGAAACGAAATACACTGATATCTAAGCGTTTCAGCACCGATATCAATGACAAGCATGTCATCGGTGACAAACCATGACACGATCGTACTGGCAAACACATAACCGGCAATGCCCAGTACCAAGCCATAGAGAGTCAACACGCGCAGGCTGTGCCAAAACGCCGCACGGACTCGATCAAAATTGCCGGCACCATAGTTGAATCCGCACACGGGTTGGAATCCCTGGCCATAACCGATTATCGCGGCACCTGCAAGCATCGCCACGCGCCCCACCACCGAGAAAGCGGCAATGGCTTCGTCGCCATAGTTCGCAGCCATCAAGTTCAGGCAGATGGTAGAGATGCTCATCAGGCTCTGTCGTGCCAGCGATGGCAAACCGCCGGCGGCAATCTCACGATAACGCCATAGAGTGGGGCGGAACTGCGACAGTTTGAAAGGCAGTCCGCCTCTTCGTCCCGTCAGACTGAGCATCAGCACAAAGGCCGCACATTGAGACAATGCCGTGGCAAGACCGGCACCACGGACACCCATTCCAAAACCAAAAATCAGCAATGGGTCAAGCGCAATATTCAGCGCCGCACCCGACAGGATGCCCAACATCGCTAACGAGGCATTGCCCTGCTGGCGCATCTGGTTGTTCATCGTAAAGCACCCCATAATAAACGGCGTGCCTAACAATATATAGGTAAAATAATCGCAGGCATAGGGCATGATTGTCGGCGTCGATCCCAAGAAACTCAGCACCGGACGCATAAACGCTAAGCCCAGCACCGCCAATAAGCATCCTGTCAGCACCGATGACACAAGCCCGACAGCTGCCATCATGCCGGCCTGTTCCACTTCCTGCCGCCCTAGCACACGGGAGATATAGTTACCAGAGCCTTGTCCGAAGAAGAAAGCGATGGCCTGGACCAGTGTCATATAAGAGAACACGATGCCCAAGGCTGCCACCGACTGCGTGTTGATTTGACCCACAAAGAACGTGTCGGCCAGGTTGTATATACCCGACACCAGCATGCTCACAATCGACGGCAATGCCAATTGCGTCACCAGACGGCCCACCGGCTCGGTGGTCATCTTAACATACTTGTTATGTTGGGCGTCGGTCAGCACTATTCAATGCGATTTCTCAAAAAGGCCTTCAAAGGTACAAAAAAGAATCCAATTGTCATGAACATTAATCTATATATCGGAAAATCGGACATATTGTCACATCGCGAAACGACGCAAATGTCACTTTTAGACTTGGCACGGCATTTGCTTTTCTTTTAGCGGTTGCTTGCGGCATCGGCTGTAGGCGGCCATTAAATGCAAATTAGATTATTCACTTAAAAACAGATAAGAAAATGGGAAAGATTATTGGTATCGACCTGGGAACCACCAATTCGTGTGTTTCCGTTCTTGAGGGTAAAAACCCTGTCGTGATCCCCAACAGTGAGGGACGCAACACAACGCCTTCGGTCGTGGCGTTTAAGGAAAATGGTGAGCGCATCGTCGGTGACCCCGCCAAGCGCCAAGCCATCATGAATCCTACGGGTACCGTGTTCTCCATCAAGCGCTTTATGGGCGAGACGATGGACCACGTGACCAAGGATGTTGAGCGCATGCCTTATAAGGTGGTCGCTAACAGCAACAACCAGCCCCGCGTCGAGATTGGCGGACGTCAGTACACCCCGCAAGAGATTTCGGCCATGGTGCTGCAAAAGATGAAGAAGACTGCTGAGGACTACTTGGGAACCACCGTCGACAGCGCGGTTATCACCGTGCCGGCATATTTCGGCGACGCCCAGCGTAAAGCCACCATCGAGGCTGGCGAGATCGCCGGTCTGAAGGTGGAGCGCATCGTCAACGAGCCTACTGCAGCCGCTTTGGCATACGGCCTGGACAAGACCGACGATGACAAGCGCATCGCAGTGTTCGACCTCGGTGGAGGTACATTTGATATCTCCATCCTCGAACTGGGTGGCGGCGTGTTTGAGGTCAAGTCAACCAACGGTGACACCCACCTGGGCGGCGACGACTTCGACCAGCGCATCATCACCTGGCTTGCCGACGAGTTCCAGAAGCAGGAAGGTATCGACCTGCGTCGTGACCCCATGGCTCTCCAACGTCTGAAAGAGGCTGCCGAGAAGGCAAAGATTGAGCTCTCCAGCTCGACCAGCACCGAAATCAACTTGCCGTACATCACCCAGCAAGACGGCATGCCCAAGCACCTGGTGAAGACCCTGAGCCGCGCCATGTTTGAGCAGTTGTGCGACGACCTCATCCAGGCCACCATCCGTCCGTGCGAGCAGGCACTGCGCGAT
>JAEEGL016241761.1_pt1 | contig 42650 bp, 45 predicted proteins | sample 9134231 | NCBI WGS metagenome assembly JAEEGL01 (sample SAMN16246548, study PRJNA631951) | gut metagenome | biome: gut microbiome; feature: rumen; material: fiber-attached | host: Bos | place: Iran: Karaj | collected 2018-10 | reverse complement strand
ATAAGAAGCAGTGGAATGAATATGAATTTTCGTCTGCTTACATGAAGCCGGGTGCACATGTACGGGATGAAAATGATATAGAAACAGTAACAACCGCACGAAAGTGGGGATGGCGAAGCACATCTTTTTGAAAGGGGCGTATTGAAATGAACAAGTATTCGGGAACACAGACAGAAAAGAACCTTATGGCAGCATTTGCCGGAGAGTCGGAGGCAAGAAACAAGTACACATATTTTGCATCAAAGGCAAAGAAGGACGGCTTTGAGCAGATAGCAGCATTATTCTTAAAGACAGCCGATAACGAGAAGGAACATGCAAAGATGTGGTACAAGGAATTCGCAGGCATAGGAAGTACTGCAGAAAACCTTAAGACAGCCGCAGACGGTGAAAACTATGAGTGGACAGACATGTATGCAGGCTTTGCGGAGACAGCTGAAAAGGAAGGTTTCCCGGAGCTCGCAGAGAAGTTCAGGCAGGTGGCAGCCATAGAGAAGACTCACGAGGAAATGTACAGGGCACTTCTCAAGAATATCGAGATGCAGGAAGTATTCAAAAAGAGCGAAGTAAAGGTATGGGAGTGCAGGAACTGCGGACACGTAGTAGTCGGAACCGAAGCACCTGAGGTATGCCCAGTATGCAACCATCCGCAGGCGTACTTTGAGGTAAGATCGGAGAACTATTAATTAAAGGCTTCCCCTTGAGGGGATTATCTCTACCACGAAGTGGTTGAGATGCCACCCTGGCGAAGGGAAGCTGTCTGCGAAGCAGACTGATGAGGTGTAAACAAAAAGGAGGACAGTATGATAAAATTTTATTTATGTGAAACCTGTAAAAATATAATAACAAAGTTAGCAGACTCTAAGGTACCCGTAGTATGCTGCGGTAAGCCCATGAAAGAGCTCGTACCCGGAGTAGTGGACGGAGCACTCGAGAAGCATGTACCGGCAGTGACCATAGTAGGAAATACTGTAAAGGTACAGATAGGTGAAGTGATACATCCTATGATGCCGGAACACTATATACAGTTCATAGCACTGGAGACCAAGAACGGGGTACAGATCAAGAACCTCAAGGCAGGAGATGAGCCTAAGGCTGAATTTATACTCGCTGACGGTGATGAGGCAGTGGCAGTGTATGAGTACTGCAACCTGCATGGGCTGTGGGTGAAGGAAGTGTGAAAATATACCAAAAGGAATGCTGTTCATATTTGGATATATCTTTTGCAAAGACTCTTATAAGTATAAGAATGTATATTTATATGTGGTTTCTAAAAAGCCCATAAGCGCATTAAATTATCGAAACTATGAAGAATATGTAAAAATATACAATAAGATCAACACAAAAGATACTGTTTTAAAAGATATTTACACATCACAGCGGTTGTATCAGTTTAGAAATAAAATTGTTAGAATCCAGAAAGAGATTCCTGGAGCGTTGATTATACATCGAGAGTAATTGAAAAGTCAACATCAAATCTATCAAAAAGGGGAATCTCTTTATATGATGAGTATGTTAATGAAAACAATCCAGAGTTCACTGAATATGAAAACAAATGTCTAGATATTGGGGATGCTATTATAAAAAACAACTTGGATACGTATGTGAATTGAGTAAACAGATAATGGAATGATGAAAAGACTGCTTTATGAGGATAGTTTTCTATATTAATATGTAAGTATTAGTTTTTTGCTATTCTTGTAAAAAGCGGCAAGGGAGAGCTGACTAAAAATGTATAATATGTCAACGGAAGAATTATTATTAGTTGCTAAAATATTCGCCTATGTGATGGGAAATACGTCGGTGACATTGACAGAATGTGATAAAGAGGCAACAAAACAGCTTATAAAGAGAATGGCAAATCAACGGTATGATTGGACTCCAAGACAGAAGGAAGAGTTTAAGAAGTTTGTTGACTTGGTGGTAAATTAGGTTGAATGGATAATACTGGAATACTTTTTATAATTTAGAAATGCAGAACAAAATAAGAGAGTTATTAGCAGAGTACAGAAAATCAGGAATACAATCCGAGTCAGAGATTCGTACAAAATTTGTAATCCCTTTTCTTTCAATACTGGGATATCCATCAGAGCTGAGAGCCGAAGAATTTAGTGTATATGGATATGCAGGACGAGAAAAGTTAAAAGCAAAAAAGGCTGATTTCATTATATTCAAAGATAAGGATTTTGGCAAACACAATACTGACACGTTGAAAAACAGGCAATGGGTTCAAGAAAATAGTATTTTAATAGTAGAGACGAAAAAACCTTATTTATTTACAGAGGATTTAGGACAGGCACAATTTTATACCATGTGGACTAAAGCACTTGCATATATAGTTACAGATGGTGAAAAAATTGGAATATATTTTTACAATTCGATAAATAAAGACTTTGAGTTACTTAATACAGATGTTGACTCTTTGGTCAATGTAGAAAATGTTACTAAGCTTAAGAATATTACATATGAAAAGCTTTTATATCTAAAGGGAAAAAATGATATAAATAATTATCAGAAAAATATTCCCAAAGGAGTAACCGTAGTTACCAAAGAAGATTTGGACTTATTAGATAAGAATACTGTATTGAATCTTCCTAAAAAGGTAAAAGATGGTTTTAAAAAAGCTCTAGGGAAGAATGCTGATGGATTGACGGAAGTACAATTGCTTTCAAAATTTCTGGGGATGACTGATGCATACTTGGAGAATGATATCAGGTATGGTATACCGGAATACATGCTTAATATTCCTAGAAGTGTTAAAGAAGCCGCTCTTTATATTGGTGACAACGTTTTTCCGTTGGTTAAGGGTGAAGTTACAGAGTACTATCGAAACGATGTCAATATATTTGAATTTGACAGCCCCATTATTACAATTAAGCTTTTATACTTTGAAGAAAATCTTTATAGCTATTCCTATGGATATAAAATCCAAGATTCTAGTGTTGATATTAGAATCAATAAACTAAATACTATAAAAAAAATATTTTTAAGTGAGAGGGTTTTAATAACGGTTGGAAAATCTCAAGATGGATTGAAAACTCTGAATTTAAAAGGAAATAATAATTGTTGGATAGATAGGGACAAAGATACTGTATTGTTGGACTATTGGATTAGCGGCATGGAAATGTTGAAAAGGATTGAAGAGTACTATGAAATAACATTTTCTTTACGTAAGATAAACGATAATAAGAAAAAATTAGAAGAAACTTATGTTGCGATTTTATATGTCTATAACGGAATTGTTCATGAGAAGAATTGTACGTTACGAATTCCTGCACCCAAAGGTGTTCCAAAGGGATCTTATGAGATTACGGATCCCATCTTAATTGGGGAGGGAAAAGATATCCTTTTACCTAAAAGGGTGATTCACGGTATAACATTTGTACCGTCAAAATGCGTAGTATTACCTTGTGAATTTAAATTGAAAAAGTCCGGAACAGAAAGATTTGCGGTAGTTCCGGGTTGCTGTGAATACGCTATAGAATTTTAATGAGGTTAGATACCAATGGAGCAGTGTATGAATATTGTAATCTTCACGAGCTGTGGGTGAAGGAAGTGTGAGAGGCATGGGAGCAGTGATTTTGGGATCTCACAATGAGTAATTGATGATAGGAGATGATGTAAGTTATGAAAATTAGTGTAAAAAAGGTAAAGAATCATAAGGATGTTGAAAAATACATTGCATCATTAAGTGATGGGGCTCCGGACAGAAAAAAAGAAGCGATGGAGCAATTAATTCATACAGGGGTTTTGAACAGAAATGGGAAAAGGAAAAATGTTATTGTAAGTTGGGAGTAAAAAAGGATGTATAGTAAATTGCCTAATCTTGTCATAGGGTTTCATGGCTGTAATAAGGAAGTTTATGAAAAGGTCATTTTAAACGGAGAACAGTTGAAAGCAAGCGAGAACACATATGATTGGCTTGGACATGGGATTTATTTCTGGGAACAAAATTTAGAAAGAGCTGAAGCCTGGGCTAAAAGAAGACACAAAGAAAATGCCGCAGTAATAGGTGCTGTTATAGATTTGGGATTATGTTTAAATTTGACAGATAGTGCAAGTTCTGGATATTTGAAGAATGGGTTTAAATTTTTGAAGGCTAGATGTCGAATTGCAGGTATTGAGATGCCGGTAAACAGGTCATCGCTAAAGACCGAAGATATTCTGCTAAGAGATCTTGATTGTGCTGTTATTTAGCAGATACAACAGATATATAGTACAGATCCTAAACAGCCGGCATTTGATTCTGTAAGAGGAGTTTTTATAGAAGGTAAGCCGGCATTCGAAGGTTCTGAAATCCGCGAAAAAACTCATATACAGATATATGTTTGCAATCCTAATTGTATAAAGGGATATTTTGCACCAAGAAAGTTAGATGCAAAATTTCGAATGCCTTGAGTTGGGGGTTAAATATGCAGTTCATTGGGGCTGATTTAAATGTAGGAAAAATGAGTTCACAAATTGTTAATGGGGTCTGACCCCAATGTGGAAATCTATGGATATTGTATACATGATAAAGGGGTATTTTGTCTAATTATTAAGGGGATAGATCTGTTAGAATTTTATGGATTTATAGGATTTTATATGGGCATTATAAAAGAAAACAAGATTAAGCATCTTGAAATGGTAGAAGAAGAAATAAAATGGATGGCTAACAAAAGTTTTTTATTGAAAGGCTAGAGTGTTACTCTTATTTGAGTTGCTGGCACATTAAGTACAACTCAGAATGACAAACTATTTATAATTTTGTTGATTATACCGATTTTCGCATTTTGGCTGTTGGATTCTTACTATTTACAATTAGAGCGAACGTAAAGGTACAAGATACCAATGTTATGGTAGCCATGTAAGTTGTTGTATAGGTCACTTGATGGGAAACTATTGCAATGTTATAGTAAAAATATATGAGAATAATGTTTTGGAATTTGGACTTGGGTTTAAAAGCTCATAAAAAAGATAAAAGTAATGTTTCTAAAAATGAAAATTTATGTAGATGTATTGCAAATGTCTTTAATGAAGGCATTCAAATAGGGGTGTTTACGGAATATGACAAGTTCGATTTCAATCAACTTTTATGCCGCTTGGATGGTCAGGTTATAAGATATGATGGAAATGAAGGTTGTAGACGTATAACTCTTCTGGCTAAAAAAGAATGGACAGTTCATGTATTACGTGAAAGTTCCCGGTTTTCTACGTATAGCATTTATAAAGGTAATATAAAATATAATATTATTGGCTTACATGCGGAAGATAAGCGAAATGATCCAGGTGGAACGAAGAGAAGAAAATTAGCAGAAGAAATTATTAGAACCGTTAAGGAAGACAACATTAAGGAAAGGTTAATTATTTTAGGAGATTTTAATTCATACATTTTTGACTTAGAAATGCTTGAGTACGATAAATATAACTGTATTTTTTTTAAAGATATTATTAAGTCAAATAGTTATAAGGAAGTAGACGACGTATATTATAAAAGATATTATAATCCGATTTTAGATGCAATTTCTGAGAAAAATAAACTCTATGGTTCGTTTTATAGGAGTCAAGGCGGAGATTCAATTTATTGGTATTGTTTAGAGCAAGTTTTAATATCGCCAGACCTGATAGATGAATATGTGTCCATGGATTATCCTAGAATGATTGGTGAGGATTCCTTAATGGCTGAAGTAAAGCCAGATAAAGAGAAGTTTAGCGATCATTTACCATTAGTTGTTAAATTACAGGAGGTTAGGCATGGATGAAAAGCAATTTAATATGTGGGGTTCATTAAACAGTAAATGGGAGTCAACAGATAGAGTGGTTGCTACTTTGAATGAACAGGGCGAATTGTTGGAAAAATTAACTGATGGTAAAGTAAGAATTAAACTTAATGGACACGAAATAAAGTTTTCGCTTTCGGAAATATCTGCTGTCGTAAAGAATCTGCCAGAGATAAGTATGTTTAAAAATGAATATGATAAACTGGAAGACATAGGTAAAATGTATAAGCCAGAAACAGTTAGGTTTGATATATGTAATGATGATTACCGGTTTACTGCATTTACACTTAAAATAGGTCCCTATTTTCCTATTGGACTAGATCTTGACGAAGATATAATATCTGAAGATTATAATATGTTTGCTACGTGTATTTCTAAATGCAATAGCCCGAATTTGGTCTCTGATTACGAAATTAAATCATACGATAAATTTCGAGCTTTTTTGGAGACAGTTCCACGTACTAGAAAGGTTACTTATATTATTAACAAACTGAGAAAAATGTGATAGAAATCTTTTATAAAATGATCATGGGGTCAGGTACCAGTATGATGATACCAATGTTGCCACATTGGGGTTGGGTACTCGTATCTTAAAAAGGACATGTTTTTTGTAATTATATGTGTCAGCTAAAGAGATGTTAGCCTATAGATGTTTCGCTTGTCATAAGATGGATAATGAATAGAGGACATGATTATGGAAAAGGAAGACAAATCAATTAACGACAAAGACAACAATAATAGCCAAAAGAATAGTGATTCAGATTATTTATATGCAAAGTGGATGTTGTCAGAAATTAAGGAGCAGTATGCAGTTGAAAACGAACGAGAAAACAGGATATCTACAAAAGCAAGTACATTTATAACTGTTATTGTTGCTATTATTGCATTGTATATACCTTTGGTTCCTTTTGACAAACTTATTGATTTCTTTAAAATGGAATCATATTCACTATCAGGCAAAGTGATGGCGATAATAATGCTCGTTTTTTTGGGAGTCGGTCTAATAATTCTTATGTTTTCTTTTATCTATTTTCTTAGAGCTTATAAAGTTAAGGGATATAATAGAGTTAGTGTAGATGATTTATATAATATTGCTTGTGAAACAAGAAATAAAACTGACAAGACGGAAAGCAGGATAGCACAAGGAATTACAGAACATTATCATAAAATACTTCGAGGGGATAGTGACACCGATGGAAATATGAAGATTAATTCGTGCAGTGCTCAAAATGTTAAGATAGGCATTATTCTTACAGTAATTGGATTTGCTATAATAAGTATAGCTACTATAACTTTGCGAATTGTTGTAGTGCTATAGAAGGAGAAGAAAGTAGTATGGGAGATATTTTGAATAATATAGCGAAAAATGGTAGCGGTAAAATAAATAATGGGAATTCAAATGGAAGTTCCTCAAAGACTTCTTCGGGCTCCAATAACCAAAATCAAGTTATGGGAAAGCCGAAGGTACTGCAACATTCTCTTGAAAGTGGCGAGGTAATAGGACGGCCGATGGTACTTAATGAAAACGGAGAAGCCTTATGAGTAAATTTGAGAAGGATGTAAGTACCTCGACTGATTTTGGCAAATAAATATTGTGAAAAGTGCGAGAATATCCTTAGAAGAGTTATTTTACGAAGCTAATTTGATATTAGGTTCAAAAAATTAAGAAAAGTCACTTGTTCATGTAGAAAAGAGGCTAAGGCATGTACAATAACCAGTTTTATAATCAGTTTTTAAATCCGCAATATGTTTCGCGGGAATACTATCATCAGAACATTAACGTTGCCGGAGCTTAAGACAGGTTCATGATATTACGCTACAAAGTATCATTATTCAATAGTGGATAGTATCATTTCTATAAGGAAGTTTAGTTACGAAGAAAAAGTACTTTAGAAAAGAGAAGAGTTATTGATTCTGAGATTTTGGGATCAAGACATTTAGGTTCTGAAGCTTTAAGATTTTGCATGAGTCGTAACTGACTGTGACAAAGCATAAGCAGTATAGGAAGTACTGCAACCCCTCTGGATTGTGAGTGAAGGAAGCTTAAGAAGTACATACTAGGATTGACTCCGGTATGGGAACATAATATTTGCTTAAAGATATATAGTAAAACGTTTATGAAAAGATTGGTGAAACTAAGAAATGGCATTTGACAACTCAAAGAAATATACTCCGTTTGAGAAGAAAGTATGGCTCTCTTCTCCTACAATGCATGGTGAAGAAATAGAGTATGTAAAAGAAGCATATGAAACCAACTGGATGTCAACAGTTGGTGAAAATATAAATCAGGTAGAAAAACTGGCATGTGACAAAGTGGGCTGCAAATATGCAGTAGCACTTTCAGCCGGTACGGCAGCTCTTCACTTAGCCATGAAGCTCGCAGGACTTGACCTATATGGTCAGCCTCAGGTAGGACATGGTGCACTGGAAGGCAAGAAAGTATTCGCCGCTGATATGACATTTGATGCTACGGTAAACCCTATAGTGTACGAGGGCGGCATACCGGTATTCATCGATACGGAGTATGACACCTGGAATATGGATCCGGTAGCTCTGGAAAAAGCTTTTGAGATATATCCTGAAGTAAAACTCGTAGTGATGGCACACCTCTATGGTACTCCCGGAAAGGTAGATGAGCTTAAGGCAGTATGTGATAAGCATAATGCCATCATCATAGAAGATGCGGCAGAATCACTGGGAGCTACATATAAGGGAAAACAGACAGGATCATTTGGTAAATATAACTGCATAAGCTTCAACGGAAATAAGATCATAACCGGCAGTGCAGGCGGAATGCTACTTACGGACAGTCTTGAAGCAGCCAACAAGGTACGTAAGTGGTCCACTCAGGCCAGGGAAGCAGCATCATGGTATCAGCATGAGGAGCTGGGATATAACTACAGGATGTCAAATGTCATAGCCGGAGTAGTTAGAGGTCAGTTCCCTCACTTGGAAGAGCATATAGCTCAGAAGAAAGCTATATATGAGAGATACAAGGAAGGATTAAAAGACCTCCCTGTATCCATGAATCCTTTTGACGAGAAAAACAGCGTGCCGAACTACTGGCTCAGTTGTCTCATAATAGACAGAGATGCCATGTGCAAGCAGGTCAGGGGCGAAAAGGATGTATGCTACATCAAAGAAAAAGGCAAAACCTGTCCTACAGAAATCCTTGAAGCCATAGCATCAATCAATGCAGAGGGCAGACCCATATGGAAGCCGATGCATATGCAGCCGATATACAGACTTAATCCTTTCATCACAAAAGACGGAAACGGAAGAGCCCGGACAAACGCATATATCGAAGGCAGCATAGAAGATGTCGGGATGGATATATTCGACAGAGGATTATGCCTGCCGAGTGATAATAAGATGACGGCAGAGAAGCAGGACAGGGTAATAGATATAATATATAAGTGTTTTAAATAGAAGAACAGATTAGTTGACACCCCGAATTTTGAACATGTCAGATAAGTAAAGGCTATATATGGGAAAAGAAGAATTTGTTTTCTATAACTTAAAAGGTGAAAAGATTTCTAAAGAAGAATTCCTTTTATTATATGGTGATATATATTTCTATATGAATGATTATCGTTACGAACAAGAAATAGATGATATATACCAAAATAAAAAAATGATTTCTTTAAAAGATATTATAACATTTCTTAGATGGAAAGTTGGTGAACTGCCATCAAGGAGGAATGACACGATCATCCAAACTCAATATGGCGCTAAGATAAGTATTGCTGATTTAGAGGCATTGACATATATTATTAAGGATAGTTGGAGAGAGAAAAATACTTGCGAATTATATAAGGCAATAGTTGATGCACATATAAAAAACCTAGGCACAGTGTATTCTATAGCTTTGGTATCACTTGTGACAAGAGGAGGTGAGCCAATTTATGATAAATTTTCAGAAATAGCACTTAATGTAATTATGGGGCCATACCATATTTTTCATGATAAGTATCCGTACAAAGCCATGCCTGATAAGGGAGACATAACTTCGGTAATGAAACGTTATGAAAAATACAAGGATAATTTGCAAATAGTTTTCGGTAATCAATGGAAGATGAATGTGGGCGGAAGAAAAGTTGATAGAGCATTATGGACTTATGGACATTTATTTAGATAAAATCATTCTAAATTAATACAAATAAAAAATATAAAATTAAAACAACTAAGTGAATGTAAGAATGGAGAGGTTGATATATGAATTACGATTGCATTCTTTGTGGAAGTGGTAAGTGTTATAACGATGGTGAGTCGAATTGTTTATCTTTTAACTGTTCAATGTTTAACAATCTTGAATATAGAGTTGATCCGAGTATTTTAAATGAAAAGGATAAGAAATTAAGAGCAAAAAAGAAAGCTATTATTTTTGAACATGCAATTAAAAATATGGTTCCAACTAGAAAACTATTTAGATATATTGATGGTGACTTTGAAAACATAAAAACTGAAAATACAACTGAAAAGAATGAAATATTGGTAAAAGTTTTACCAAACTTATTTCCAAAAACTTTTTCAGATAGGGTAGATAGAATACTTTTAAATCTTTATAGAACTATTCCTAATATTTCTAGCAATATTAATCCTCGTATTCCTAATGCATATTTTTCTGCTGATGAAAATAAAGATGAAAGTGAAGCAATGCAAGAACTTCTTTTCGATATGGGATATCTTAAGAGGAGTGATAAAGGGTATAAAATTAGTGCTGAAGGGTGGAAAAGAATAGATACCTTGATTAAAAATGACAATGACAGTAAGCAAGGCTTTATTGCTATGGCGTTTGTCAAAGAAAACGATTATATTAGCTCTACCATTAAGAATGCTTTAAATGACTTGGGATATTTTGGTATGCGCATTGATGAGAAAGAACATAACAATCAGATAGTTCCGGAAATACTGCATGAGATACAGAGGTCGAAATTTCTAATAATGGATATGACTATACCTAATAATGGAGCTTACTATGAGGCTGGTTATGCTAATGGACTAGGAAAACCAGTAATTTTATGTTGTAAAAAGGAAACCTTTGATAGTGAAAACAGACCACATTTTGACGTAATTCAAAATTCGATGATTATCTGGGAAGATGAGTTAGACCTAAAAGAAAGATTGAAAAAACGAATTGAGGCTACAATAATTTGAGAAAAATATAAAAAGAATTAGATTTGTTTGTATATTATTCATCAGGTCTAATTTGATGCTTTGCAAGGCAAGAAATATTCATGATTTGTCAGATAGTGTTTCTTGTGAGGGATTTTACAAAGAAATTATGAACTTACAGGTATATGATATTAATATATATGGGAAAGATTTCGATGAAGATAGAATTTTGCGGACAGATTATACACTATACACGCTAAACATCTATAAAAAAATAAATTAACATATAGTATAAAGTGTTATGGATTATAAATATGAACAATGCTATGTTGCATTTTTAGATATATTAGGTTTTAGAGAAATGATTAGAGAAGAAAGCTGTGAGGATATATTTAATCTTTTTTCTGCAATTGATAACAAGAATCCCGGTGAGAAACTCACAGATTCTAATATATATAATTGTTTACCATTTGATAAAGTTGGGAAAATAGTAATGTCGGATAGTGTGATTCTTTTTGTTGAGACTTCGGTAGAAAACAGTTTGGGTTCGTTAATAGTATACTGCTGTGTTTTGGCAAATTCACTGCTAAGACGGGAAAAACCAGTTTTAGTACGTGGAGGAATCGCAAAGGGGGAATTTTATCATCAGAACAATCACTTTTATGGGGGCGCACTTAATTTGGCGTATGAATTACAAGAAAAGATTGCCAGATATCCTAGAATTATTATGTTTGAAAAGTTAGAAAAAGATATTGTTTATTATAATGATTTGATTAATAAGTTCCTGTATAAGGAAAACGATGGTTTTTTAGCAATCGACTCATTGATGCATATTAAAAAGGACGAGCTTGAGTTACTAAGAAAAGTTTGTGAAGATTCATTAAATAAATATATAGATTTTTCTATAAGAGAGAAATACCTATATCTAAAAAATCGGCTTGATTCATTATCTTGAAACAGAATAGAACTAAATTGTTCAAAGTTTTTAGTCTGAATTTAATAACGAAAAAAATTTGGTATTCGGGCGTAAAGATTTATTTGTTGCCCAGTATAGTAATAGTTGAATTTCGTTAATGATAGATAGCGCTGTATAGAAAGTGTTAGGAGAATATGGATAAAGATGCCTAAAAGAAAACGCAGTTTTTATGAAAGATATGTTAAACGGTATTTAGACATTATTTGTGCATTAGGTGTTCTTGTTTGTTTTGGCTGGCTCTATATAGTCATAGCTATATTAGTAAGAATAAAGCTAGGAAAGCCTGTTCTATTTAAGCAACCAAGACCCGGTCGAATTGATCCACATACAAAGAAAGAAGAAATTTTTGATTTATATAAATTTCGTACAATGACGGATGATAGGGATAAAGATGGCAACCTACTACCGGACTATCAGCGACTAACTAAATTTGGAAAGCTTCTTAGAGCTTCGAGCCTGGATGAACTTCCAGAAGTGATTTTTAATATTTTGAAGGGAGATATGAGTCTGATAGGACCAAGACCTCAGCTTGTTCGGGATATGGTCTTTATGAGTAAAAAACAGCGGCAACGCCATTTAGTAAAACCTGGGTTAAGCGGATTGGCGCAGGTTATGGGAAGAAATGCAATATCATGGGAAGAAAAACTGAACTGGGATTTAAAATATATCGAAAAGATTAGTTTCTTTGGAGACATGAAAATCTTATGGCTCACCGTGAAAAAAGTACTAGGACGAAATGAAAGCGATGCTGAACTCAATGTTACCGATGATTATGGTGATGCGCTTCTTAAGGAAGGAAAGATTGGACTGGATGATTATAATTCCAGACAGGAGTTAGCAAAGAAGCTGATTGAAAAAACCGCTACGCTGGGGAGAATAGAGTAAGTGGAAGTGTAAAAAAGACAAGTAAACCACATTCTGGGTGGAGCAACATTGTTTTAGACTTACATTCTTTGGACGGAGTAAGTAACAACTCTTATATGGGAAATTCCCCACAAGTTAAACTGGGAGTTGGAGCCTGTATAAATTTTAACAGAAAGATGAGTAATATGAGTATTAGGAAAATAAGAAAAAAAACTATAATATATTTCGCATTAGGCATCTTTATAATTTTGGGCTTTGTGATTGTTAATTGTTGTATTGATAAATATAATCTTCTGTCTATAGTTTTTGTTTCAGATAGCAATGATTATGCGTATCAAATAGAAGAGGTCAATATTGATGAAAACGAAATAGTTATTAAGGGATGGTTTTTTGAATTGAAGAAAGTGCGTAATGAAACAAGAAATGTAAATGATAATAACAGTCTTGGAATTCTTTTGTATCCCTTGAATATAGATAGAAAAAATGATGTCACATCAGAAAAAAAAGTAAAAGGGATTGCAGGTGCTGTTGAACGACAAATAAGAAACGATATAAATGAGTATTTTAGTTGCGAATACGATTATTCTGATTGTGGATTTATTGCGAGGATAAGTAGGGACGGCTTAGATATTGAAAATAGTGTATTTCAAGTTGTATTTAAACCGGATAGGTATGCTCAGATAGGCATTCCGGCAAATGGTTTTATTGAAAAGGGGGTATTACGATATTATAATCCCGAGGATGAGATTTCTTTAGATGTTAGAGGAACAGATTTAGAAGTAGTAGTGGCTAATGGATGTTGCTTGGCATCTTGTAAGGAAAACAGTATCTGTATATATCAATATGGAAATCAATTGTATTATATTACAGATAATGGTTTTAAATTTGAGGATGGGGAAAAAACAAATATTGAATATTTAATAGAGACGACTCAGTTCGAAAATTTACCAGTAGATCGAAAAAATAAAGGGTGGTTTTGGAGTAATGTTAGTGGTCCTTTTGAAAAATATGAAGTAACCGATACTTTAAATTGTGGGAAATATAGAGTAAGCGTGAGAAAAATTCCAGAAGATTATTCTGTTTATCGAATATCAACAGGACATTACGTGGATGGAATTTGGGAGTGGAATCGTATTTTGAGACCTGATATAAAGGGGATAGAAAAGTCATTGCGAGGAAAATGAATATGAATGGATTAATAATGTTCAAAGATGACCCAATATGAGGAGAAATATTAAATGAAGATATGGTTAATAAATCACTATGCTGTACCACCACAGTACTATCCCCTAACACGGCCATCGTTATTTGCAAAGCATCTGATAAAGATGGGACATGAAGTTACCATAATTGCTGCTAGTACGGTACATAATTCTAATTGTCAAAACTTGATTGAGAGCAGAGAGAAAGTTAGGCATATAATAGATGATGGGATTCTATATGTTCTTATAAATTGTAAACCATACCAAGGAAATGGTAAAAATCGTGTAATTAATATTCTTCAGTTTGCGTACAGATTGCCAAAAGTTCTTGATAAATTAGAAAAACCCGATGCGATTGTGGCAACATCTTTTGATCTTTTTACATGTTATAAAGGTATCAAGTATGCAAAAAAGCACGGGATTAAAGCGGTCGCGGAAATTGCGGATCTTTGGCCAGAGACTCTAATTGCTTATAACGGAGTTAGTTCCAAAAATCTTATAGTGAAGTATCTTCGAAAAATAGAGAAGAAAATATATACAAAGGCTGACAAAATAATATTTACTATGGAAGGGGCATACGATTATATTATTGAGCAAGGTTGGGAGAAAGAAATCCCCAAAAAAAAGGTGGAATACATAAATAACGGTATTGATTTAGAAACGTTTGATTATAATCGTGTACATTTTCAAATAGATGATGAAGATTTACTCAATTCAAAGACTTTCAAAGTTGTGTATGTAGGAGCCATACGAAAAGTAAATAATTTGGGGAAGCTTCTTGATATTGCAAAATCTATTCAAAATTCAGATATAAGATTTTTGATTTGGGGAGATGGTGATGAACTATTTAAACTTCAAGAACGAGTTAAAAATGAAAAGATTGCTAATGTAATATTTAAAGGATATATAGCAAAAAAGTATATTCCGTACATTACCAGTAAGGCAGATTTAAATTTCGTACATAACAGTTCATCGCCATTATTCAGATTTGGTATAAGTTTTAACAAGGTATTTGATTATCTTGCTGCTGGGCGTCCGATAATTTGCGATTTTGAAAGTAAGTATAATCCTGTGATTATGGGAGATGCAGGGATTTGTGTCGGAACTGATGATAAAATGATAGCTGAGACCATAGAAAGATTAATTACTGAGAATACATCGGTATTATCAAGTAATGCTAGAATAACAGCCCAAAAATATGACTTTAAGTTATTGACTAAAAAACTCGCATGTGTTATAAAAGATATTTAATGGAGACAGGATTATTATGAAGGTATGTCATTTAACAAGCGCTCATCCACAGGAGGATATTCGTATATTTCTTAAAGAATGTGTATCATTAGCAAATGCAGGCTATGAAACATACCAGATTTCGTGTGGAGATACATATGATAAATTTGGAGTGCATCTTATAGGCGTTGGGGAGCAACAGAGAACTAGAAAAGACAGAATGCTGAAAACTTCAAAAAAAGTATATAATGCTGCAGTAAAGTTGAATGCAGATATATATCATTTTCATGATCCGGAACTCCTTCCTTATGGTCTGAAACTTAAACGTTTTGGTAAGAAAGTTATATTTGATTCACACGAAGATGTTTCAGCTCAAATACTGGATAAACAGTGGATTCCAAAGTCATTTAGAAAGATAGTATCTATGATTTATAAGGCTTATGAAACTTATGTAGTAAAAAGGATAGATGCAGTTGTAGCTGCCACTCCACATATTGCAAAAACATTTAGAAATCGTTGTAAAAAAATAATTGTGGTTAATAATTTCCCCAAATTTGATGATATTGTTTTTCAAAAAGTACCATTCTCAGAACGTCAACCAATTGTTGCTTATGCTGGTGGGATAGATGAATTACGTGGGGAGAGTATCATGATTGAAGCAATGAAAGAGGCCGAAGCGGTGCTTGTTATTGCTGGAGAACATAAAGTAATGGAGATTGGAATGAATCCGGTTAACAAAAATATAGTTTAATGGATAAAAGTTGTTTGATATTTTTAGTGGAGGCTAAAGAAAGAGTGATAAAATTTATTGGGAAAATTAGTAGAAAAGAGGTTAATGATCTATATGGAACTGCTAGGGCAGGCATTGTAATTTATCAGCCAGCTCAAAACCATATGGAATCACAGCCTATTAAATTATTTGAGTTTATGGCGGCTGGGTTGCCGGTGGTGTCTTCTGATTTCCCATTGTGGAAAGAAATAGTAGAAGGGAATTGCTGTGGTATTTGTGTTAATCCCAAAAATCCAAAAGCCGTAAAAAAAGCCTGCATGGAACTGGTTAAAAATCCTGATAAAGCTCAGGAACTTGGAAAAAACGGAAAGATCGCAGTTGACAAAAAGTATAATTGGTCAATTGAAGAAAAGAAACTTCTAAAATTATATAAAACACTTGAAAGGAGTATTTTGAAATGAAAAAGGTAAAGTATTGTAAAAGATGTGTTATGAACGATGCATCCGATAAAAAAATCACATTTGACAGTAATGGATATTGTAATTATTGCACGAAAGCATTGTCTGAAATAAACACTACAACATATTTCCCGAATGAAGTCGGCAAGAAGAAACTTAAATCCATGATAAAAATGCTTAAAGAAGAAAACAAATCGAAAAAGTATGATTGTATTATGGGTATTTCTGGAGGCTTGGATTCTTCATATTTAGCTTATTTGGGACATAAATGGGGATTACGTATATTAGCCGTTCATATTGATGATGGATACGATACTGAAATCTCCAAAGAAAATATTAGAAAATTGTGTGATAAAGCCAATATTGAACTTAGAACTATAAAACCCGATGCAGAACAATTTAACGATTTGACATTAGCTTACATGAAAGCTGGAGTGCCCAACATAGCGATTCCGCAGGATAATATTCTTTTTGCATTTCTTTATGATACTGTAGAGAAAGAAGGCATAAAATATTTCTTATCGGGAGGGAATTTTGCACTAGAGTGTATTCTTCAACAGGATCATGTTTTTAATGCGATGGATACAGTAAACATTTTGGATATACATAAAAAGTTTGGAACCAAGCCTATTGATAAGCTCAAATTTGTTTCGTCTTATAAAAAGTATTTGAATACAAAGTTTGGAAAAGTAGTACAGTTACGTCCTTTAAACTATATAGATTATAATAGAGAGAGAGCATTCAAAGAACTATATGAGTTTTGCGGGTTTGAGTACTATGGAAGAAAACACTTGGAAAACATATTGACTGCTTTTATTCAGTTATATTGGTTCCCTAAAAAATTTAATGTAGATAAAAGAAGTTCACATTTATCCAGTATGATTGTATCTGGGCAAATGACAAGAGAACAGGCAAAAAAAGAACTTGATGAACCATTATATGATGAGGATATGATGAATCAGTACATTAGTTATATTAGGAAGAAATTGCATATATCTGAAGATGAATTTAATAAAATAATGGCGGCACCTTGTCATGAACATGAAGATTATAAGACTGATAAAATTTCTAAAGTAATAAGAAAAGTGATTAGATAAGGGAAATGAATATTCTAGTTGTTTCACATTTTCAAAGTGATAAGTCACCGTGTGCTATATTTGTACACAATCAGATTAAATCGTTTATTGCGAACGGACATAAAGTTTATGCTTTAGTTCCTATACCTGTTTGGAAAAAAGACTATAATTTTAGAAGAGTTTCTCCTATAATCTACAGAAAGACTATCGAGGGCATTGAGTATATATTTTTAAGATATTTTAGTTTTTCTAAATTTGGAGAAAAAGGGATAAATACACGAAATGCAATAAGAGTATTACGAAGAAATAGAAAAAAGATATTTGAGCATTTTATTCCTGATATTATTCATGCTCATACTTTGGGATTTGATGGTGAAATTGGAAAGTATTTAAAAAAGTGCATAATGCGTCCGCTCGTTTTAACAGTGCATGGTAGTGATTTGAGTATTCCTTTTCAGCGCGGGGAAATTTCTAAAATAAATGAATGGTGTAAGAATGTAGATGCTGTAGTGTGTGTAAGCAATAGATTAGCGGATGAACTAAAGTCTTGCGGAGTATTGAATGATATTTATACAATCCACAATGGCTTTAATGATAATTTTTTGATCAAATGTAATAAACAAAGACATTCGATAATTCAGGTTTCTAATTTGGTACCTTCGAAGCGCGTAGATAATACGATTAGAGCTTTTCATAATATTGTGGGGAAATATCCAGACGCAAGATTGACTATTATTGGAGATGGATTACAAAAAGAGTATTTGAAAGATTTATGTATGAAATTACATCTACAAAATGAAGTCATATTTTTAGGAGCTATGGACAATAAGCAGGTAATTGAGAATCTGTGTAGAAATACCGTTTTTGTTATGGTTAGTTCTCCGGAAGGATTTGGAATAGTGTATTTGGAAGCAATGGCAAGTGGGTGTATAACTATTGGGACTGAAAATGAAGGAATTTCGGACATTATTACGCATGGAGAGAATGGTTTCCTGTTACCTAAAGATGATATTATTGCTATTTCTGACAACTTGAGTTGGGTTTTTGAGAATCAAACAGAAGCAAATAGTATCGCTGAAAATGGTAAAAAACTTGCCATGCACTATACATGGAATGAAAATGTTAAGAAGTATATAAATCTATTTGAATTATTAAAAGGAACGGAGCAATAAGTGAAAATTGTTACAATAGTTGGAGCAAGGCCACAATTCATTAAGGCTGCAGCTGGGTCAAGAGAAATTCGAAAAGATCATCAGGAAATATTAGTTCATACAGGACAACATTTTGATGATAATATGTCTTCTGTATTCTTTCGTGAAATGAACATTCCGGAACCAGATTACAATTTGGGTATATCTGGTGGTAGTCATGCACAGATGACGGCAAGAATGTTGGTTGCAATAGAAAAAGTATTGATAGATGAGAAACCTGATGCCGTGTTGGTATATGGAGATACAAATTCTACATTAGCTGCTGCATTAGCAGCGGTGAAAATCCATATACCAGTTATACATATTGAGGCAGGAAATCGATTGGGGACTTTGGACAATCCCGAAGAAGTCAATAGAATAATGACGGACCATATTGCTTCTTTAGACTTTTGTGCGACACAAGATTCTCTTGAAAAATTGAAAAGAGAGGGACTGGGGGATAAGTCATATTGTGTAGGTAATATAATGTATGATTCATTTCGAATATTTGCAGAAAAGCCTTGGCAAAATCAGAATATTTTAGGATTTGATGGTCAAAAAATAACAGTGCCTAAAGAATATTACTTTATGACTTGTCATCGGCAAGAAAACACAAACGATGATAAGCCACTGACTGAGATTCTGATGGCAATGAATAGTCTAGATTATCCAACTGTTTATGCAGTTCATCCGAGAAACCATGATCGAGCGAAAAGAGTTTGTGAGCAGAATGGATTTAAAAACATTATCTTAACTCAACCAGTCGGATATTCCGATTCCGTACATTTAATATTAAATGCAAAAAAAATAGTAACAGATTCGGGGGGATTGCAATGTGAGGCGTTTTATGCGAGAGTACAATGTGTTTGCGTTCTTGATTACGTTGTTTGGCCAGAAACAATGGTTGGATACAGAAATCAACTAGCAAAAGCAGAACATGAAGATATATTGGAAAAATTAAACAAGGAACAAGTAATTGATTTCCAATATCAGCCCTTTGGAAATGGATACGCTGCAAAAAAGATTCGAGAAATAATTAAAGAGTGGTCAAAAAATAGGAATTGAAATGAACAAGATTATCTATACAATTACGTTTCAGTTTGCACGCAATTATGGAGCGTTGCTTCAAGCTTATGCCCTTCATACTTTTCTTCGTAAAAACGGTATTGAAACTTGGGTAATTGATTATTGGCCTAAATATGCAGAAAAAAATTTTGGACCAGCAAAATTGAGCAAATCTTTTACCTCAATAAAAGATTTGTTGAGACATATAAGTAATTTTTACCTGCAAGCAAAGTTTGATAGATTTAAAAGAAAAAATATACGATTGACAAAAAAATGTAGCACTATATTTGATATTGAATCACTGCCTAAAGCGGAAGCAATGATAGTTGGTAGTGATCAAATATGGAACCCGATACTGTTGGGAGAACTAGATGATGTATATACTTTGAATTTTGAATTTGAAGGTATTAAAGCTTCGTATGCTGCAAGTGTGGGACAAGATAAACTTGACATAGAGCAGTTAAAAACGCTTATAAATAGAATAAAAACCTTTGATTATATTTCTGTAAGAGAAAAGAATCTTCAAGAGGATTTATTGCAATATGGTATAAATGAGGTGACGCATTCTTTGGATCCGGTTTTTTTACTTGATCTGGAAGAGTATATGCAGATTGTTAAGCGTCCCAGCAAAAAAGATTATATTTTACTTTATTATACTGACGGCCTTGGAATTACAGATAGTCTTGCACGTAAATTATCAGAGATGAACAATAATATTCCAATATACAAAATAGGGACACATTCAAAAAAAAATAAAATTATTGGAATTCCGAATCCAGGTGTGGGGAGTTTTTTGGGATTAATTAAGTATGCCAAGTTTGTTATAACATCTTCATTTCATGGGACAGCGTTTGCAATTATTTTCAAAAAGAACTTTTTCTCTGTAAAAGCAGGAGATAGATCTTCACGAATCATTTCTTTACTGGATAGTCTTGGACTTTTGAGTAGATATATAGACGAGATGCCCGAAAATATTCATGGGTTAAATCTAGAAGTTGATTACAAGAAATTTGAAGAAAATACTATAGATCAAATAGAAAAAGCTAGACAGTATTTATTAAACATTATTAACAATATAACGTAATTATCATGTGAAACTCAAAATAATCATCCAACTTATAAAGTATTTAGTATAAATTGGCGGTATTTATAGGCTATGTGGAATGATAAAGTGAAAAAAAAAGTATATCTTTGGGAAATGTTATTGTGTGTAGTCATTATGTTTTATTATTTCCTTGGAGATATTGGAATTGCTTTGTTTGGATTGTGTATTCTTCTATTGTTAGCAAGTACAAACTTTAAATTTACTTTTACAAACACAGACTTTTTTTGGCTAACATTTGTTATAATACAGTTGTCTTTTGGATTATTGAGAAATACTAATAAAGCGGCAGTTTTCAGCAGGGCATTTTTGTGGTTATTGTGTATAATGTTAAAATTGTTATTACAGACAAAGAAGGATTATGAGGCATATGGTTTTATACGTATTTTATTTTATTTTGGATTACTAAATAGTGTAGCGATTATTTTGGAGGTGATAAATCCCTCGATTATAAGAAATATACGTGATTTTTGGGGTGTCCCAAACATGTTTGAACCAGAAAGAATTGTAGCTACAAGAGCCGGAATCACAAGTCAAGCGGGAGTTGCTGGATTTAACATATGTTTGTTTGAATGTGTTTGTTTAGCAATATTATTATCAGCGAATAGGAACAATAGGAAGAGAAGCATCTGTATTTGTTTGTTCGGTTTGATTTCTATGATTTTGACCGGAAAAAGAACATTTCCAATTGCTTGTATTCTTGGTGTTTTTATCGTTTTCTATATGTATTATGTAATAGTATTAAATAAAAGACAGAAGATGATAGAAATTATATTGGGAGTATGTATAACTTGTGTGTTTATTCTACAATTACCAATATTCTCTTCTTTTGTAGAACGAGTTTTGCATGGAGGAGTTGCAAATAGAGATATAATATATAGTAGACTTGGTGAATTATTTTTAGAACATCCTATTTTCGGGGCTGGAATGGATGAGTTTTATAAGGTGTCTTTAGTTGGTGCACATAATGAGTATTTACGAGTTCTCGCAGAAAATGGTTTATTTGGTTTTTCTTTTTTTATTATAGCATTGTTTCTTCCTGTATTCAACACATTAAAAACGATAAAAAGACATAGATTAACAATGAAAATATTAATGAATAATGGGATGCCTCTATGGATAATAATTCTATTTATTTCGTTATTTTGGCAAATTTTGATTTTGATATATGCATTTACCGGTAATCCGTTGAATACAAATGAACAAATAATCGCATATTTCACATTTGTTGGTTTAGAACAGGCCTCGATTAACAAAATCACTTATGATAGTTATGAGTTGAACGTTTTATAAATGGAGATAAAAGAGTGCAACTAGTTAAAAAAGAAAAATGTTATACTTGTGAAGCGTGCATACAGATTTGTCCACGACAAGCAATACACGTAGAAAATCTTAATGGATATAATTATCCGCATATTGATACTAAATCTTGTATTGATTGTGGGCTTTGTAGAAAAGTATGTCCTTCAACGAATGATATTTTGGATAGAAATGGATATAATCCCCACTTATACAGTTTTGTACATTCAAATAAAACTATATTGGATGGTAGTTCTTCAGGAGGCGCTTTTTCGGCTTTGGCCGAAATAGTATTAAATCGACACGGTTGGGTTGTGGGAGCGGTTTTGTGTGAAGACAATTCTGTAAGTCATATAATCAGCAATTCAATAGATGGATGCATTAAGATGCGTGGTTCTAAATATGTGCAGAGTAAAATAGGAAACATTTATGATCAAGTAATTGAATGCCTTTCAAGAGGAGAACAAGTTTTATATGTTGGAATTCCTTGCCAAGTTAATGCTATGCGAAAGTATTGTATAATAAAACAGGCCAATATTGATTTAATTGTTTTTTGTACATTGGTATGTCATGGATCTGCCAGTGCAAAGATATGGAAAGATTACTGGGAGTTTTTTCTTCAAGATAAACCTAAAGATACGTATATAATTAACTTTAGAGACGATACTAGTGGGTGGAAAAATTCAAGTATCACTGCAAAAGGGGAAAATACAAAATACGATCTAGATGGTTATTCAAGTCTATATTTCTCGAATTTTTGTGTCAGAGAATCGTGTTTTCAATGTAAGTACAGTACTGTCAATAGATTTTCGGACATAACAATTGGAGATTTTTGGAACATCAAGGAATATGATAAGAGTATAGATGATAATTATGGGATTTCAATGATTTTGACACATTCAGAATTAGGAGAGGAAATTGTAAGAGGATTGTCAAACTATGGGAGATTAAGATCGTATTGCTTTGACGTCAATAAAGATTATTTACAAAAAGCTCTTTTATATCCACCGGACAAGCCGTTAGAATATGACTTGTTTTGGAAAGATTATAATAAAAATGGGATACAATATGTTCTGAAAAAATATGCTGGTATGACGTTATACCAAAGGGTATTGAGAAAAATTAGAAAAAGTTTTTTAAGAAGAAAAATAAACAAACTGAAGCAATAAGGGAACGTTAATTATTTGTAATTCTATTGGAGTGATTTTTATGAAGTATGATATAATGGTATCTATTCTTTGTGTTTGTTACAATCATAAACAATACATTCGAGATACGTTAAATGGTTTTTTATCACAAAGGACATCTTTTAAATATGAGATAATTATTCATGATGATGCTTCTACAGATGGTACGGATAAAATAATTCATGAGTATCAGGAAAAATATCCTGAAATGATTATTGGTTTATATGAAACAGAAAATCAATATAGCAAAGGTGTAAGATTACAGGAAGAATTAATGGAACATTTAGTACGTGGGAAATACACCGCTCTTTGCGAGGGCGATGATTATTGGATTGATACGAATAAATTACAAAAACAAGTAGACTTTTTGGAGAATCATAGTAACTATTCAATATGCGGACATTCAATAAACATTGTGGATGAAAAAGGAGATTTGATTTCTTCACAGAGTAAAAAGAATACCGGAGGATACGAAATCCCTATTAAAGATATAATATTAAATTCGAAAGGGGCACATACTTCGTCACTTGTATATCGTTCTGACTTGAAGAATCAATACCCGCGATTTTTTCAAAAATGTATGGTAGGTGATTATCCAATTCGCCTTTACATGGCAACAAGAGGGAAGTTTTACATGTTCAATAAAGCGATGTCGTGTTATCGGGTACATGGAGAAAACTCATGGATTTCCGATGTACATAATAATCCGGAGTTGTTTAAAAGACATGTATTTCTTTTGAAAAAAATGTTGGTTAAATATGATGCATATACAAATGAAAAGTATTCAAAATATGTGAATTTGAGGCTATCTAATTGTGATTATCATTACTATATCCTTGTAAGAAATTATACAAAACTGCTAAAGAATCAATATTTTAAATCATTGTCATTAAAGCAAAAAATTAAATCGCTGTATATATGTACATTTGCAAATAAAAGAAAAATAAAAGATTAATGAAAGGAAAGTTAAAATGAAATATGCATTGATTGGCTGTGGCCGTATAAGTCCGAATCACATTGAGGCTGCAAAAAATAATAAATTGGACTTTGCCGCCATGTGTGATTTATCATCGGATGTTATGGAAGAAAAATCTACACGCTTTGGACTTGAATCTGTTAAGAAATACATGGATTATAAAGAAATGTTGATGGTTGAGAAGCCTGAATTGGTTGCTATTGCCACAGAGTCTGGTAAACATGCCCAAATAGCTTTGGATTGTATTTCTGCAGGTTGTAATGTTATTATTGAAAAACCGATTGCGCTTTCAATTGCAGATGCTAATGCTATCGTAAAGGCAGGTAAAGAAGCAAATGTTGTTGTTTGCGCCAATCATCAGAATCGTTTTAATAAATCTATTCAGTACATAAGAAAAGCACTTGAAGAAGGACGATTTGGTAAACTTTTACATGGAGCAGCTCATATCCGTTGGAATCGCGGGAAAGGATACTATGAACAGGCACCATGGCGAGGTACTTGGGCACAGGATGGTGGTTGCCTTATGAATCAATGTATTCATAATATTGATCTTTTGCGTTGGATGATGGGTAATGATGTTGAAGAGGTTATGGCATATACTGATCAACTTAATCATTCGTATTTGGAAGCCGAAGATATTGGAATGGCATTGGTGAAGTTTTCCAATGGCTCATATGGACTTATTGAGGGAACGACAAATGTTTATCCGGAAAATTTGGAGGAAACATTGTATATTTTCGGTGAGACAGGAACAGCTAAGGCGGCCGGAACAAGTGATAATATAATTGAAGAGTGGAGTTTTTCGGATGATTTAGATGATCCCGAACTTGTTAAAGCAACATACGCTGAGAATCCACCCAATGTTTATGGCTATGGGCACACACCATTATATGCGGATGTAATTGATGCAATAAAGAACAATAGGCAGCCATATGTTACAGGTGAGGATGGTAAGAGGGCTTTGGAATTGGTTTTAGCTATCTATAAATCAGCAGCTGAACATCGTCCTGTAAAGTTGCCATTAGAGAATTGCAGTACATTAGATTTTATTGGTCGATTTGGTGAAGGGAAGTTATGATGAATCAAAAATACTTTATACATACATCAAGTATTGTGGATGACGATGTTGAAATTGGTGAAGGAACTAAAATCTGGCATTTCTGCCATATTCAGTCTGGTGCCAGAATTGGAAAAAACTGTTCTTTTGGACAGAATGTAAATGTTTCTAATAATGTTAAAATTGGGAATGGAGTCAAGGTTCAGAATAATGTTTCAATATATGAGGGAGTGGAAATAAAAGATTATGTTTTCTGTGGTCCTTCGTGTGTTTTTACTAACGATTTGACACCTAGGGCAAAATATCCCAAAGGAAAATCAAATTATAAAAAAACAGTTATAGAAGAAGGAGCTAGTATAGGAGCCAATGCAACTATAGTTTGTGGGCACAAGATTGGTAAGTGTGCGTTGGTTGGAGCTGGTGCGGTAGTCACTTCCAATGTACCTAATTACGCATTAATGATAGGTGTTCCTGCCAAAATAGCCGGATGGGTTTGTGAGTGTGGCGAATTGCTATCAGAAAATTTTGTTTGTAATAATTGTGGTAGGAAATTCAAAAAGACAGAGGAAGGTTTGCAAGAAATATAATAACTCGTAGAAAACTGTTATAATGTGATGATATCATGATCAATTATGTTAAATAAGGAGAAAAAGAAAAATGGAATTCAACAATATATATGAGAATCTTATTTCAGGTAAAGAAAAATTAGCATTGGTAGGTCTTGGATATGTGGGTATGCCGATTGCTGTAGAATTTGCAAAACATATTAAAGTCATCGGGTTTGATATTAATGAGAGACGTGTAAATGAATATACTAACGGTATTGACTCAACAAATGAAGTTGGTGAGTCAATAAAAGATACAACAGTTGAGTTTACGGCTGATCCTGGGAGGCTTAAGGAAGCAAAGTTTCTGATAGTGGCTGTACCAACTCCGGTTAATGAGGATAATACACCAGATTTGAGACCTGTTGAAAGCGCATCCAGAATAGTTGGGCAAAATTTGACTCCGGGTTCGATTGTAGTTTTCGAATCCACAGTATATCCTGGAGTTACGGAAGAGATTTGTGTGCCAATTATTGAGAAAGAATCTGGTCTTAAGTGTGGAGTGGATTGGAAGATAGGATATAGTCCCGAACGTATTAATCCTGGTGATCGAATTCACACTCTTACGACTATTAAAAAAGTTGTTTCCGGTATGGATGAAGAATCCGGATGTGAAATTAAGAAAGTTTATGACATCGTTATAAAAGCAGGAACAGTCCCGGTTTCGAATATTAAAACAGCAGAAGCGGTTAAGGTTGTGGAAAACAGTCAACGGGATATAAATATTGCTTTTATGAATGAGATAGCAATTATTTGTGATAAGCTAAAGATTGATACTGATGAAGTGCTTTATGGAATGAATTCAAAATGGAATGCTCTAGGATTTAAGCCCGGATTGGTAGGGGGGCATTGTATTGGAGTGGATCCCTATTATCTTACAAATGTAGCAGAAAAGCTTGGCTATCATAGTCAAATTATTTTGAATGGCCGTCAGATTAATGATTCTATGGGAGCATTTGTCGCTGATGCTGCCATAAAAGAAATGATTGAAGCTGGTATGGCACCAAAGAAAGCAACAGTAGTTATTATGGGGCTTACATTTAAAGAAAACTGTCCGGATACACGGAATAGTAAAGTTGTGGATATAATAAATAGGATGAAAGAATATGACATTAATCCTATCGTGACGGACTCATGGGCTGATTCGGAAATCGCAGAGCATGAATATAGTGTTCAATTAACACCTTGGAAAGATGTACCGAAAGCAGATTGCGTAATTATTGCAGTGGGACATAATGAATATCGTTCTATGTCTGTGATGCAGTTGAAAGAATTATTCAAGGATGAATTAAAGGACGAGGAGAAGGTTTTGATTGATGTAAAATCTTTATATCGTATGGATGAATTAAGAGCTTCCGGAATGAGATTCTGGAGACTGTAGTTTCCTTGTTGAAACTAAAAATGGAATATCCGTTAATCGAGGTATATTCATGAGTAATGACGGGAAAAAGGTGTTATCAAATTTTATCTGGAGATTTTTGGAACGAAGTGGTGCACAGTGTGTAGCGATTGTTGTTTCAATTATTCTTGCAAGAATTCTTTCACCTAAAGATTATGGTACTATTGCTTTAATTACTGTATTTATTAATATTTTTTCAATTTTCGTTAATTGTGGATTTGGAACGGCTCTGATTCAAAAAAAGGATTCAAATGATTCTGATTTTTCCTCAGTGTTCTTTCTTCAGATGATACTGTGCGTTGCTGTATATGTTGTTTTGTTTGCACTATCTCCAGCTATTTCGGCCTTTTATGAAAGAACTGAAATGATACCAATGATAAGAGTATTAGCGTTGTCGTTGATTATTTCGGGTGTGAAAAATATCCAGATTGCATATGTATCAAAACATATGCTTTTTAAGAAATTTTTTTTCGCAACATTGGGCGGTACATTGGGTTCTGCGGTTGTAGGAATAAGTTTTGCATATGCGGGATTTGGTGTATGGGCTTTGATCTATCAGAATTTATTTAATGAAACAGTAGATACCATAATATTGTGGTTATTAGTAAAATGGCGTCCTCAAAAACAATTGTCTTTCCAGAGAATAAAGACGTTGTTTTGTTTTGGGTGGAAATTATTAGTTTCCAGTTTAATTGATGTTGTATACAACAATTTAAGGTCATTGTTGATAGGAAAAGTATATAGTTCAGACGATCTAGCGTATTATGATCAAGGACTTAAGTGGCCGATGGCATTTATTAGTAATATTAATACTGCTATTGATAGTGTCCTTTTACCAACACTATCTCAAGAGCAGGATAGAAAAATCCGTGTTAAACAAATGACCAGAAGAGCAATAATCACAAGTACCTATATTCTATCACCGATATTAATTGGATTAGTTGCTATTGCAGAGCCGTTTGTGAAAGTCTTTTTAACGGAAAAATGGTTACCTTGTGTTCCATATATGCGCATATTCTGTATTTGTTTTGTGTTTTATCCGGTACATACTGCTAATCTTAATGCAATTAAGGCGATGGGAAGAAGTGATTACTATTTAAAACTTGAAATAATAAAGAAAACAATTGGTGTGCTTGTATTGATTCTATCGTTACGAATAAGTGTTTTGGCTATTGCATGTGGAGTATTATTAACTGATATTATTTGTCAGTTTATTAATTGCTGGCCACATAAAAGACTTATAAATTACAAATATTCAGAACAACTTAAGGATATATTTCCTAACTTAGGGTTGGCTTTATTTATGGGAATATGTGTTTATTGTATTTCATATATTGGATTTGATGATTTATTAACGTTAATCATTCAGATTGTTGTAGGCATCGTGGTTTATTTTATTGGATCAGTGGTGCTGAAAAATGAAAGTTATCTGTATTTAACTTCGATTATTAAGACAATAAAAGATAGAAAACATAAGTAATATAGTTATAAAATTAAAAAGTAAAAATTCATGAAGGTTATTGATATGGAAAAGATTTTGGTAACTAAATCTTCAATGCCAGAATTTGAAGAATATATTGAGGAAATTAGAGATTTATGGGATACTCACTGGCTAACTAATATGGGAGAAAAGCATAAAAGACTTGAACATAAATTAGAAGAATTTCTTGGAATTAATCATGTTATGCTTTATACAAATGGTCATTTAGCATTGGAAAATGCTATTGCCGCTTGCAATTTACCTAAAGGGGGTGAGGTTATCACTACACCTTTTACTTTCGCATCAACTACTCATGCAATAGTACGAAACGGTTTAGTTCCAGTATTTTGTGATATTAATCAAGATGATTATACGATAGATGTGTCAAAAGTTGAAGATTTGATCACAGATAGGACTGTTGCTATTGTACCAGTACATGTATATGGAAATATGTGTAATGTTGAGGAGATTGAACGGATTGCACACAGGTATGGACTGAAGGTTGTTTATGATGCTGCGCATGCTTTTGCAGTCACATATAAGGGAAAGAGTTCCGCTTTATTTGGAGATGCATCTATATATAGCTTTCATGCCACTAAAGTTTTTAATACCATTGAGGGTGGCGCAGTTTGCTATAATAATGATGAATGGACACAATTTCTCTATGATAACAAGAATTTTGGCATAAGGAATGAAGAAGAGATTTCATATGTCGGAGGAAATGCTAAGATGAGTGAATTTCAAGCAGCTATGGGTTTGTGCAATTTAAGCCATTTGAAGGATGAGATTGCTAAAAGAAAGAGTGTAGTCGAACACTATCGGCAGCGACTTAGTGGAGTTGAAGGAATAAAGTTGCTTAAAGAACAAAAGAATATAGAATCAAATTATGCTTATTTTCCTGTGGTTTTTGAGAACTACAAATATACTCGCAACGAAGTGCATACTCATCTGTTAGATGATGGGATTTCTGCGCGTAAGTATTTTTATCCATTGACAAATGCTTTTGACTGCTACAAGAATTATCCAACCGCAGGGGTGGAGAAAACGCCTGTCGCGCAGCATATTGCACTGAGAGTATTGACGTTACCATTATATGCAGATTTAAGTGTGAATGATGTTGATCGAATTTGTGATGTGATATTGAAATAGTTGATTGTTAAAATTTTAAAACTTTTTGGAGGAAGATTTTATGAAAGTAGGAATTATGCAACCATATTTTTTCCCATATCTAGGATATTGGCAATTGCTAAGTGTGGTAGATAAATATGTTGTATATGATGATGTTGCTTATATAAAAGGAGGGTGGATCAACAGAAACAATATACTTCTTAATGGAAAGGCTCATTTAATCACATTGTCGCTAGAACAATCGTCTTCATTTAAAAATATTAACGAGATTGATGTTACACATAATATAAAACAGAGAGAAAAAATCTTAAAGACATTGGAGGCAGCTTATAAAAAAGCCCCATATTATCAAAACGTGATTCCAAAAATCATGGACTTGATTCTATCTGCCAAAACAATAGCTGAACTAAACTATAAAACAATACTCTTCTTTAAGGATTGGGTAGATTTAAAAACCGACATTATATTATCTTCAGAACTCGAAAAAAACAATAATCTTAAAGGGCAGGATAAAGTGATTCATATTAACAAAATTCTTGGTTCTGATACATATTATAATGCTATTGGAGGAATAGAATTGTATGATAGTCTTTCATTTGCAAAAGAAGGAATAAATTTGTTTTTCTTAAAAATGGATGGTGTTAAATATTCCCAATATAAAAATGAATTTATTCCTAATTTGTCAATTATAGATATATTAATGTTTAACAGTCCTAAAGAAATAAAACAACTTCTTTCTAAATACAGTTTGATTAAAGCTGAATAATATGTGAGGGTAGATGATGCTTAATAACACTCAGAAAATTGAGATTCTTAGAAAAATGATTTTCATACGTGAATTCGAAAATGCTGTGGCGGAGTATAAGGATAAAAAGCTGATATATGGGGGGACCCACTGTTATAATGGAGAAGAAGCTATTGCGGTAGGTGTATGTACAGCTCTTAATGTGGATGATTATATTGTTAGTAATCATCGTCCACATGGGCATGCCATAGCCAAAGGCGTAGATCCCAAACGAATTATGGCAGAAATGTTTGGCAAAATAAACGGGACAAATTCAGGAAAAGGTGGATCAATGCACATACATGATTCGAAAGTAGGACTAATGGCATCGTCTGGTATAGTAGGTTCAGGTATTCCTGTTGGGTGTGGGATTGCGTTTGCAGCAAAATATGATAAGCAAAGGAAGATTTCCTGTGTTTTTTTTGGTGATGGTTCTGCAAATGAAGGAGTGCTACATGAAGCACTTAATCTGGCATCTGTATGGGGACTTCCGATTATTTTTTTATTGGAGGATAATGGACTGGCGATTACAACAAACACACGGGATACATCAGCTTGCAATGATTATGTAAAGCTTGCGTCTGTATATAGTATAGATGGTGTTCATGTTGATGGTCAAGATGTAGAAGCAGTTTATACTGTTTCAGCGAAAGCAGCTGATTATGTAAGATTAAATTCAAAACCATATTTTATTCAGGCTCATACGATTAGATTTAAGGAACATCAAGAGGGTGCTTATTATAGACGATTGATTGATACTGGGTATCGTGATTATATAAAACTTAGAATGGACATGGAGAATAATTGTCCAATAAAGCTTTTTGCATCAAAAATGATAATTGATGGAATTATATCAGAACAAGAAGTTAATGATTATTATAAAATTGCAAGGGATGAAGTAAAAAAGTGTTATGAATACGCAATTTCTTCACCTGAACCGGATATAAGAATTGCAATGGCAGATGTTTTTAGAGGGGAGGAAATTTGAGTCTTGAAAATAAAATATGGAGAGGCAATCCGAAAAGCATTATTTGATGCTTTAAAAGCAGATAACAGAGTATTTTTCTTCGGGGAAGATGATAGATATAATCTATATGGATATACCGATGGCTTATATGATACATTTGGGCCTGAAAGAGTAAGGGATATTCCTTTATCAGAAGCAGGGACAGTTGGATTAGCTTGTGGAGCAGCAATGTGTGGAATAAGGCCTATACTAGATTTGACTACAGAAAATTTTTTGTATGTTGCGATGGATCAAATCTGTAGCATAGCTGCAAAAACTTCTTACATGTACGGCGGAAATTTTTCGGTACCAATTACGATTTTTTGTTCATCTATGAGTATTGGTGGTAATGCTGCACAACATAGCGATAGAATTCATTCTTTGTTTATGAATGTTCCGGGTTTAAAAATAATATGCCCGGCATCTCCGCAGGATATGTATTCATTGTTGAAAAATGCAGTTGAAGATGATAATCCTGTACTATGTTTTGCAGACCGGTCTCTTTTTTGGCTTGAAGATGAGGTGGATTTTGATAAGAGCATTCCAATAGGATTAACAAATGTTGTTCATGAAGGTAATGAGATGACGGTTATTTCAATATCAGGATGCTACAAATATGTCAATGAAATTTGGCTTGAAAAGAATAATGAAATTTCAATGGATATTTTAGATGTTAGATCGATTGTACCACTTGATTTTGACACAATTAAAAAATCGGTTATGAAGACAGGAAAGGTAGTTATTTGTGACACAGCAAATAGAACGGGCAGTCTTGCAGGACATATTTCTTCTTTAATTGTAGAAAATGTTTTTGAATATTTAAAGGCACCGATAGGAATTGCGGCTTGTTGTGATGTGCCAATTCCTTATGCAAAAGTACTCGAACAGGAAGTTTTGATTTCAAAAGATAAAATTTTGAACACTATCAATAAAATATATAATTATGGAGGGTAATTATTATGTGGGAAAAGAAAGGATGGCTTTATTCTTGTGATTTTTATGGTACTGGATATGCGCAGGATGCTTTTATTGACATATTGAATGATAAGGTTTGGAGAATTTATTATTCCACTAGAACTAAGGATGTTGTAAGTTATCCGTATTTTCTTGATGTAGAGGCTGGCAATCTTAAGAAAATAGTTTATAAATCCACGGATCCGATAATGATCCCAGGAAAACCGGGATCATTTGATGATACCGGAATAACAATGACATCAATTGTTTCAATAGATGAACATACGAAATATCTGTATTATTGTGGATGGAATAGAAAAGTAACTGTTTCTTATTCTCTAAGTATTGGGATTTGTAAGGTTACGGACGATAAAAAATTTGAAAAGCTATTTGAAGGCCCAGTTATGGAGCGTTCTATACATGATCCAGTGGCTGTAAGTGCTCCGATGGTATTAAAAGAAGAGAACCGCTTTAGAATGTGGTATATATCCTTTCCGAGTTGGGAGATGTATGGGAATAAACGAGAACCTATTTATGTAGTAAAACATGCAACATCAATAGATGGTATTCATTGGGAATGCAACGATAGTGTATGCATTGACTCTTCTTATTATGGAGAAGCAATAGGACGTCCGTGGGTAATTCAAGATGAGGGAATATACAAAATGTGGTTTTCTACAAGAGGTATTGAGAATTATCGCTCAAAAGAGGGCAAGCATTACATGATAGAATATGCAGAATCGAAAGATGGAATTAATTGGGAAAGAAAACCAGAAAAATGTGATATAAGGTTATCTGAATCAGGGTGGGATAGTGAAATGTTGGAGTATGCTTCCGTAAAACGCTTTAAGGATACCTATTATATGATTTATAACGGGAATGGTTTTGGAAAGACAGGGTTTGGGTATGCAATTGAAAAGCGATAAAAAATACAAAATACTTGTTTCAGGCTCATCTGGTATAGTTGGTTATGGTATTTTAAGAAGCCTAAAAGAGCGTGGAGATTGTTTGCTGATCGGAACAACAATTTATCCTGAATCACCAGCTAACTGCTTTTCGGATATAGTTGAAATTGTGCCTAGAACAGACAATCCTAATTATATTGAATACCTAATTTCTTTAATTAATAAATATTCTGTCGATATGATTATCCCTGCCATTGAAGCAGATATGTCTATGTGGAACATACACAGAAAAGAATTAGAAGATACAGGAGCTTTTTTGCTTTTAAATAGAGCTGAATTGATTGATTTATGTTTAGATAAGTGGTTGTTTTTTAAAATTCTTGAGAAATATGACTATAGAGGACGTATTATGTCTTCTATTAATCAAGATTTTAACATATTTGATACACCATTCATAATAAAACCGCGCTGTGGATTTGGAGCAAGAGGTTTGGTAAAAGTAGATACAGAAGATCAATTCAAAAGCTATATTGATGAAATAGGATTGAATCTGATGATGCAAGAATTTGTGGGTAGTGATGACGAAGAATATACAGTGTCGGTTTTTTTTGATATTAACTCTGAAATAAAGGCCATTATGAGCTTAAAAAGAAGACTTGCTAAAGCTGGTTTTACAGAAATTGCAGAAGTGGTTGACTCTACATCGTTCATAAATGATATAACTTTACTTTCGAACATATTAAAACCTATCGGGCCGACTAATTTTCAATTTAGAAAGCATAATGGTATGCTGAAACTGCTAGAAATAAACCCGCGTATTTCATCGTCCACATCAATAAGATGTAAGTTTGGGTACAATGAGAGCAAGATGTCAATTGATTACTTTCTAGATGGAAAAGACATTACACAACCAATGATCACAGCGGGAAAAGCTATGAGATATACAGAGGATTATATTTTTTATGATAGCAATAATATCTGATGTTCACGGTAATTTTGTTGCATTACAAAAGGTTCTTTACATGATTGATAGTATGGACATTTATGAGATTTATTGTCTAGGCGATGTTGTTGGATACTATTCTCAAGTGAATGAATGCTGTGATGAGTTACGAAAACGAAATGTACAATGCGTAATGGGTAATCACGATTGGTATATGGCTTCTGGTTCTGATTGTGAGAGGTCAAAGTCTGTTAGAGATTGTATGGCTTATCAAAGAAAAATAATTACCGAAGAAAATCGTAAATGGATTGAAAAGTTTAGGATAACAATAAATGTATATGGGATTTCAATGGTACATGGAGGTTGGAAGAATCCGATTGATGAGTATTTAAATCCAATGGAAGGATATTTTAAGAATATTCATGGGAAAATATTTATCTCTGGGCATACACATATTCAAAAATTAGAAAAATTTAGAAATAAAATATATTGTAATCCTGGATCGGTTGGACAGCCAAGAGATGGCGATAATAGAGCTGCCTTTGCAACTTTTGATGGTGAGTCTTTTAAACTACACAGAGTAGAATATGATTATAAAAAAGTTGGAATACTAATGGATGAAGCTGGGTTTAACCCATATTATTATGGATGTTTACGTGATGCATCGCCCAATTTACATGCATAGGGGGGTATATCTTTTGTGAAAGATAAGGAGATGAGTTATGAAGGGAATAATACTTGCTGGAGGAAGCGGTACTAGATTATATCCATTAACAAGAGTGACAAGTAAACAATTACTCCCAATATATGATAAACCGATGATTTACTATCCGTTAAGTACACTTATGCTTGCAGGTGTTAGAGATATCCTTATTATTTCAACTCCGGAGGATACTCCGAGGTTTAAAGAATTGCTTGGAGATGGAGGGCATTTTGGGATTAGTTTATCATATGCAGTACAGGTCAAACCTAATGGTTTGGCACAAGCGTTTTTAATTGGTGAAAATTTTATTGCAAACGAAACTACTGTAATGATTCTTGGAGATAATATTTTCTATGGTAGTTATTTTAGAAAAAATCTAGCCGAAGCTGTGAAAAATGCAGATAATGGAGAAGCTACAATATTTGGTTATTATGTTAAAGATCCAGAAAGATTTGGAATTGTTGAATTTGACAAAAATCAAAAAGTGTTATCCGTCGAAGAAAAACCGGATAAGCCCAAGAGTAATTATTGTATTACCGGATTGTATTTTTATCCCAAGGGTGTTTCTCAAATGGCTAAAAAGGTAAAGATATCAGCCCGAAATGAACTTGAGATTACGGATTTAAACCGTTTGTATCTAGAGGAAGAAAAGCTTAAGGTACAGATTCTTGGACGTGGATTTGCATGGATGGATGCAGGGACTGTGGATAGTCTTATGGAAGCGGCATCATTTGTTCAGACTGTTCAGAATAGACAGGGTGTAGTTATTTCAGCTCCCGAGGAATTGGGATTCTTTGAAGGATGGATAACGAGAGACGAACTTATAGAATCGGCAAGACTATATGGTAAAAGTCCATATGGAGAGCATTTATTACATGTGGCTGATGATAGATTGGTGTATTAACTCAAGGTGAAAGACATATGAAGAATAAATATACGTGTTTAAAATACTCGTTGATGATTTTTGCTTTTTTATCCTTTTTTACAGCATGTTCAAATATATCAAGTGACTATTCTGTTGGTATGGCACGTAATAGTTCTGTTTTGGAAAATAATAATCAATCGAAAGATAATAATGATGTGGCTAATAACAAAAATAACAATACAATTACGGGTTATGAAAAAAATCTTGATTCCCAAAATGATGAGAATATTTCGATAGACGAAGCTCAAACTAATAGGATACCTTCTGTGAGGATTACTGATCTGGGAGAAGTTCAGTATACAGCTAAAACTTTAGGCGCGCATTATTTCTATAAAGATAATAATTTGTACTTGATAGGTGGTACAGAAGTATCAGATGGTAGTCATGCTCAACTATTTGTATATGATTTAGAGAATAATAAGCTCATTTTTGACGTAGTTATTAGTCCTGCTATATGTATTATGTCATTTTGTCAAACTAACAATATAGTATACTTTGGCACTATATCAAGAAATCCTGAAGATGGCTGTGATCTGTATGCATATGATATATATGAAAATAAATATTCTAAAATCTTTCATTTTAATGAAATAGGGATATATGCAATTGATTGGGATAAAAATGATTATATTTATATTGCGACAAGTGGAAATGCACGTTTGTATAAATACTCTTTAGAGCAAAATGATTTAACATTGCTTTTGGAAAATTTTACAGACGAAATATTTATTAGATCAATGAAATATGTAGATGGAATATGTTATTTAGGTATTGGTTCTAATGCTGATTTAATAGCTATGAATGTTAGTACTTTAGAATGGAATTCAATTTTGCCAGATGCATTAAAAGAAAATAACACATTTGTTTATAATATAAATTCAATTTATGGAGAGTTGCTATTTTTATTGAAGAATGATAACGGTATTTATTCTTATTCTCCTGACAAAATGAATTTTAGAAGAATTACTAACTATAAGCAGACTTCTTCTCAGGAGGAAGAAGAAAAAGAAATAGAATCATTTTCGTGGATTGATCTTGAAGGAGATATAATATTATTTGGTAGCAGAGAAAATTTTAAACAGTATTCGTTAGATGGATTAAGATCGTTTTACGACATTGATAAGGATACAATGTACACCATAGATTCCTCGTGCATTGTTTACAAGTATATTAACGGGAAGATAAAGGAAACTATCGATCTAGCTGGAATAATGAGAAAAAGTTATATTATGCCAATTGAGTTTTTGGCATATGACAATGTGTTATATTTCCCAGGACGTCGATTTATAGTATGGAATAGAAATAACGAAAAAATAAGAAGTTATATAATACAAGGTGAGCCACAGGCTTCAACAATGTCAAATGCGGATCTATATATAGGAATTTATCCGCAATGCAAGATATATAGATATCCTTTGTCGATATTAGATGGTGATTTGACAGAAGATTTGAATTCTGAAAATTACTTGATTGCAACAATTGATGGACAGTGCAGACCAACTCAAATGGCTATATCAAAAGACGGGAATTATCTTGTTATGGGTTCTGACCCATTATATGGGAAATTTGGAGGGGCAGCTTCTGTGTATAATATAGAAGCTAATTTCTTTTTGTATACCAATCAAGTTATCAATAAACAAATAATTAGAACTGTATCAAGGTCTGACAAGGTTGAAAGTGCTGTATGGCTTGGGACTATGCCTTATGGAGAAAATACGAATCCACCGTATTTAGAAATACCTGCTCGAGTAATTTTGTGGGATAATAAGAATGAGAAATCTATAAAAAATTTTATAATCAAAGATAGTGTGAGAAAGATTATAAGTATAGAAGAAATAGCTGATAAAGTGTATATTACAACTGAAGAATCATATTTGTATCAATACAATATAGATGATTGTAGTCTGCAAAACATTAATTCTAAAGATGGAATACTTCATCTATTAAAGTTGAATGATAATAAATTGCTAGGCATTAATTCTACAAATATATTTTATATAGATCCGATTACATTAGAAACTACAATTCTGGCGGATGGTTTTTTTCAATTATCTAATTTGGTACAGGATTCTGTGACAGGAAAGATTTATTTTTTTGATAAAACAAAATTAATGGAAATGGAATTAAGTTGGACCGTTTCAGGTAAGGAGGGTTATTAATGTCAATAGAATTTAGAGATCTTAGTCGTCAGTACGAATTTATTAAAGAGAGTATTGATAGCAGTATTTTTTCTGTAATCAATGGAAATCGTTTTATTTCAGGACCAGAAGTAAAGGCTTTAGAAAAAGAACTTGCCGACTATACAGGTCGTAAGTACTGCATTACTTGTGCTAATGGGACGGATGCGATTACGATTGCTCTTCGTGCTTTGGGCATTGGTTTAGGGGACGCAGTATTTGTCCCGGATTTTACTTTCTTCAGTTCTGGGGAATGCCCTGCTACCGTTGGGGCAACGCCAATATTTGTTGATGTTGATTCATCAACTTATAATATGGATCCTCAAAAATTATGTGAGGCCGTACAAAAGGTAAGGGAGGAAGGAAAGTTACGTCTTGCAGCTGTTGTTGCAGTAGATTTATTTGGGCAACCATTTGATTATGATGCAATTCGTACTATTTGCGAAGAAAATCAAATGATTCTTCTAGAGGACGCTGCCCAAGGATTTGGGGGAGAATACAGTTGTTCAGACGGAACTAGACTCAAAGCGGGTAAACTTGGAGATATTTCTACGACTTCTTTCTTTCCGGCAAAACCGCTTGGTTGTTACGGGGATGGCGGCGCAATATTTACAGACGATGAGAATTTGAACATTTTGTGTCGATCCATAGCTGTTCATGGAAAAGATATGGAACATCCAGATGATCCTAATGCTAAGTATAATAATGTTCGTTTAGGATTTAACAGTAGATTAGATACAATTCAGGCAGCTGTGTTATTAGCAAAATTACCAGTTTTTAAGGAAAAAGAGCTTGCAAGGGTTAATCAGGTGGCGAAAATATACACGGAATTATTGTCTGATAAAGATTTAGTAATACCTTTGATTAAAAAGCCATATTACAGTAGTTGGGCACAATATACGGTTCAATTGCCATCAGGAAACAATAGGGAGAAAATACAAAAAAAATTAAAGGCAGATGGAATTCCTACAAACATCTATTATCCAAAACCGATGCATACACAGAGTGCATTCAATGGAACTAGAAGTGCATTGGCTGATTCTCCTACATCGGAGTATTTATGTAAAAATGTTCTTTGTCTTCCAATCCATCCATATCTTAAAGATTTGGAAATTAAGTATATTGTGGAGAAATTAGTTGCGAAACTTGATTGTTGATTTGATTATTCATCGCTTACGATGTTTTTTGTATACTGATACCCCCGTGTGCCATAATAGTTGTCAGGTAAATGGTGATGATTGTATATACCGACCAGTTAGAGCACACGGCACGGTGATTTAGAGCACGGCTTCCGCTAGTCGAGTGCATCCTTTCCGCTCTGTTGAGCAAAGCGTTTATTTTTCCTATAATGGATATGGCACACATATGTGTGACTATCATTATAGGAGGTCGATAACCATGGTTGATTATCGAGAGATCCTGAGGCTTAAACACCTCAAGTACACCAACACCGACATATCATCCAGTGTCCACAGCTCCCGCAATACTGTTCAGGAAGTCCTGTCCATAGCAGAAGCCTTGAATGTCAAGTGGCCGCTTGATGACGATGTCACCAACATCATGCTGGAGGCTGTCCTGTATCCCGAAAGGCACAAGAAAGCCGAAGAACGTCTGATGCCGGATTACCCACGCATCCATAAGGAACTCGCCAAGAAGGGAGTAACTCTTTCACTTCTGTGGACAGAATACTGTATGGAAGCAAAGAATGCCGGTAAGAAGCCGTACATGAGCACACAGTTCAATGATAACTATCATAAGTGGGCACGTATCACAAAAGCTACCATGCGTATCCAGCATAAGCCGGGAGACACAATGGAAGTTGACTGGGCCGGTGCTACAATAGACATCTATGATGATGTTACCGGTGAAGTCTATCCTGCATATCTTTTCGTGGCCGTGTTATCCTGTAGCTGCTATGTATATGCCGAGATATGTATCAACATGAAATCCGATACGTTCATAAACTGTCATGTACATGCCTACGAATACTTTGGCGGTTCGACACGTCTGCTTATCCCGGACAATCTCAAGGCTGGAATTACTTCTAATACCAGGTACGAGACCGTGATCCCGCGTGCCTACAAAGAGATGGCCGATCATTATAACACGGCTATAGTACCTGCAAGGGTAAAGCACCCTGACGACAAGCCCAATGCCGAAGGATCGGTTAAGTTTGCAACAACCTGGATACTTGCTGCACTCCGTAACTATCGTTTCTTTTCTATCGAAGAGGCTAAGGCCGCTGTTTCCGAAAAGCTCGAAGAGCTTAACACCCGTCCATTTCAAAAACGGGCAGGAAACCGCCGTACAGCCTTTGAGAATGAAGAAAAGGAATTTATGCAGCCGCTTCCCGTATGCCCATATGAACCGGCAGTCTGGTCCACTGCCAAGGTCCAGAATGATTATCTCATATCTGACGGAATAAATAAATACTCAATTCCATTTGACCTTATCGGTGAACATGTGGATATCCGTTGCACGAGCAATACAGTGGAAGTATTCTTCCACGGGAGCAGGGTCGCTTCACATGCGAGGAAGAAATCCCCACAGAAGGATACTATCTGTATCAGGGAACATATGCCCCCTGAACATCAGAAGTATCTCACCTATAATCCGGAAGAGTTTGAAAACTGGGCGGAATATATAGGAGAACATACATCAAAAGTTGTACACCACTTTCTCTATTCCGACAAAGAACCGGAACAAGGTTATAAATACTGTGTCAGCCTGATGAAGCTGGCTGACCGATACGGCCAGGGCCGTATCGAAAGGGCATGCGAAAGGCTTCTGTCTTTTACGTCACAGCCTTCTCTAAGAAGCATTTCGACCATTCTTAAGAATGGACAGGATAAACTCCCCTTAGAGAAAACCGTCACAGGGCATAACGTTTTCAAGAGACGGAGCAGCGGTATTACCAGAGGTGTATCCGCCTACCGGGACGGAGGTGATGATACATGATAGATAATTCCACGCTCGAAACGTTAAAAGCAATGCGTTGTTCAGCAATGGCCCAGGAATTCGAAAAACAGCTGGAAGATTCCAAAACGTATGACACACTTTCCTTTGAGGAACGTGTCGGGCTCCTGGTTGATGCCGAATGGAACCGGCGTCAGAAAAACAAGCTCCAGAAGCTGGTAAAACTGGCAACATTCTCACAGCCTTCGGCATGTATAGAGAACATAGAATACATCCCTGACAGGAAACTGGATAAAGCCCAGATGTTAAGGTTCGCTACCTGCAAGTTTATCAGTGATAACCATCACATCATCCTCAAGGGTGCAAGTGGCTCCGGAAAGACATATATAGCCTGTGCTATCGGTAATGCTGCCTGCCGTAAGTATAAAACGGTACGGTATATCCGTATGCCTGAACTGCTTGATGAATTGAACATGGCTAAGGCAGATGGCTCCTTTCGCAAAACAATCAATTCTTATCGTAAGGTAGACCTTCTGATAATCGATGAGTGGCTGATACGCAAGCTTACCCAGGTGGAAACCTACAATCTACTTGAGATCGTAGAATCCAGAGTGAACAGCCCAAAAGGATCCATGATCTTGTGTACACAGTACAACAACGAAGAATGGTATGGCCGCATTGATCCTGAATTCGATGAAGGAAGCCCGATATCGGAGGCAATCATGGACAGGATCACTAACAATGCTTACGATGTCATGATCGAAGGTAAAACATCCATGAGAAAGCGCCATGGTCTGAAAGCTTCTCAGAAAGGAGCTTCAGATGAGTAATTACTGTGCGTTTAGCAAAGATCATACCTGTGTTAACTGGATCGACTATCAGGTGACCAGGGAAGAACTCGATGAGCTCAATGACCTGTGTCATGGAAACTGGATTGAGATCCAGCATTTGTATGATTATATCGATTTGCTTCAGGCAACCTTAAAGGAACATGGTATCGAGGTTCCGCCGGAATCGTCAGTTATGTAAAGTAACAATGCGTTCGTTTCCGGAAAAGAGGATAACCTTTTTTCCGGAGCGGACTGCTCAACAGACCGGAAAGAGTGCACTAAAAGAGCGGAAGGTCTGCTCTGATTGACCGTGCAGCGTGCTCTAACTGGTCGGTATATACAATTACTAATCCCACTGCCTTGACGTACAATAAATTTATAAAACCCATCTTTTGGGATTATAAATTTTCCAGTTGTCCAATTTGTAGTAACTTCTCCTATATAATTTCCGTTTGATGTATATATATGAGCAGTGAATGAGGCTTCTGGAAGAAGGCATAATACGGAATCATTTTTATTTAATTTTGTTAGATCAAGTGTCCTTACTCTTGGTGAAGAAGAATCAAACGAGGATAAAGCACCTGTATTAGTTATGCCTCCTAGTTCAAATTT
>JAEEGL010110674.1_pt1 | contig 42661 bp, 35 predicted proteins | sample 9134231 | NCBI WGS metagenome assembly JAEEGL01 (sample SAMN16246548, study PRJNA631951) | gut metagenome | biome: gut microbiome; feature: rumen; material: fiber-attached | host: Bos | place: Iran: Karaj | collected 2018-10 | reverse complement strand
TTAAACATTCTTCGGTTTCGGGTCCTTACGTGGCCTTCCGTCCGGGTTCCTCATCGGAACGCCTAAGGATATTGCAAAGCTGGGACCAGTGCCGGGATGATGGACTTTTTGTCACCATAGAAGTGCCAAATAGTCCATTTTGTGGACAGATTGTCCAGGTTTACATTCCCGGGTTTTTAGTTTACCGCAAACAGTTGACTTAGGTCAATTTACTCGCCCACACGAATTCATACGGATTAAAATCGTTGTTTCGGGCCAGGTCTCATTTTATGGCTTGGACCTCGCCCGCCGGTTGTGCACCAGAGTGCCTTGGAAGGCATATTTACCGGGCCAGGTCTTGGCGATAAAAGTAGACCTGGCCCAAATGATGAAAAACTGCTATCTTTGCAGGTATAAAAAGCGTCCGAATCACGGCCGTACGGCAGACGGTCTATCCAGACTTGATGGCGAAGTACGAAAACCCCATCGAGCACGCCTGCGATGGGCGACCGAGATAGGGTAGTTGGTATGTAAATTTGCACCTTGAAACTTAACAGATAAGTCGTGAATATGCGTGACGAAAACAAGCAAAAGACCCTCTCTCCCTTCATGCAAGGGTTCCTGATCAGTATTCTGGGTACCACCCTCTCCATTGCCCTCACCTTCGGTACAACGGCCCTGGTCAATCATTATAAGAAAAAAGCCGCCCAGAAGCAGACGGCTATGCTGGTCATTCACGACATCGACAAGACCATTGAAATGCTGGAGCGCGCCAAGGTACTGCACGAGAAAAACTATGAGGCGGCACAGTATATCATGGAATTCATGGACCGGCCGGATGCCGCAGATTCGGCCCGGTTCATAGAAGCCCTCGACCCGGCCCTGAATATGCTGACTCGCTCAGAGCGGGACAATAGCCTCAATGAGGCAACAGAGAAGTTGTTCACCGGCGGCCTGGACGCCTGGAACAATTTGGACAACATGCGCTTTGTCGAAAACGTGCAGAATTTTTATTACGCCCGGCGCACCTGGCTGGATTACACCAATACTTCCCTCAGTTGGAAAGCGCCCATCAGCGAAGAGGAACTTACCGCCCAGGTAGCCAATTTTGATTACTCCCATTCTTATACCAAATGGGATATGTTGGGGGAATTCCTCAGAAACAAGTTGAAGGACAAAACGGTCCGCTATTATCTGGACACCACGCCCAACCGGTTGGCGGATTACAACAATTTCATCCAGCAGTTAAGGGATTTGAATGAGGAGAATATGTTCCTCATGAACATTACAGACGAAGAGCTGGAAAGCTTTATCACCAAGATCGAGAATAACAAGTCTCCCCTGAACAAGCGTGATATCGTTGGCACATGGGCCCATTCCCAGAACGTGAGCAACAGCTACATACGCGAGGAAGCATTCCGCCCGGACTATAGTTTTGAGACACGTGACACGGTCTTTTATTCCAGTTGGCAGTTCAGAGGGAAAATAAAAGTATGCGTCACAGTCGGCGGAAGATGGGAAATCAAAAAAGACTCTCTCATCCGCTACTGGGACAAGGAAACCCTCAGGACAGCGATTGATACCAGCGGAGTCAGCGCTGGCGATGATAAGAAAGAGTCGCTGTCGCAATACATCCAGAGCCTGTCGGAGTATTACGATAAGAGCATAGTGGAGAAATTCGATACCCTTTCACGCACGGCCAGTAAGGGAAGCTTCAACCTTACGCGCAGCAAAATGGAGCTGACCACGACCGTTACGGATGAAAAAGGCGAACAGCAGGAGAAAATCACTCATCTAAAGCGGAAATAGGGGCAGCCCTGCCGGTGGATTGGAATACTCCTTCGAAGGACTTCCTCCCCTCCCGTCATCAGAAGAATTTCACGATTTCATCGAGGGGTTTCCTCGCAGGGCGCTGGGGATCAGCCGCGCGGTAGCCAAGGGCAATCATGGCCATAATGATCTCACTCTCAAGGATATTATCGTAAAATGGGGAAGCAGGTATTTTTTTATTCCTAGAAGTCGATTTCGATGGGATCGTGTGTGAAGGCGCTGATAGTGGCCTTAGCATCCTTGAGGAAATAGACGGCAGTATTGTCGTCGTTTTCGTCATACATGCTTCGGAGGCCGGGATTGGCATCCAGCATGGCCTTCTTCACCTCTACGCGCGGATCTTCCACGAGGGTGGCCTTTATACGCAGCCACTCCCCTCCCCCTGAATCGAAAGCGCAGATGGCCACCTTCGGATTGGCGGCAATCTGTTTTGCCACGTTCTTGACATGCCCGGTCTGGATGTAGAGTTTGCCTTCGATAATCTCGGCGGTGCCGAAAGGACGGACCTCGGGCTGGTCCCCGTCCACGGTGGCAAGGAAATAATAGCCTGTCTTATGCAGGAAATCACGGACTCTTTGCATATTGTCTTGGTTGTTTGACTGATATTCTGCCGGGTTGACCGGCTGTTCTACCGTCTTCTGGCCCTTGGGGCCGCAGGATATGACGGAAAGCAAGATGGCGGCTGCCAGCAATAATCTTTTCATTGTCTATAAATCTTTTGAGTGTACTTCAGAGCATCTGACGGCCAGCCCTCCAGGGAGCGGCCTCCGACGTAATTATGGTTTTGTTACAAAAATATAGAAAATCCGCCGAATGAGAAAACCAATCCGGCGGAATCTCACTTTTTTATTGCGGGCGACACGTCAGGCTGCTCGGTTCCATGGAAAATTTGTACATTTGTTGAATGAATACATCGTACCATGGGAAAAGACAGATTTGACATCAAAGAAAGGGAAGGCGTCAGCTTCACGACCGACGCGCTGAGCGCCATGCAGGATAGGACCGTCAACGGAAAGGTCTGTGCCACCGATGATGCCCGTATCCAGAAAGCGGCCCCGGAAATGGACGATGACACCCGCCGTGCGCTGACCATGTGGAAGATGGGACTGGGCAATTCGGCCATGCGCCTTAACGGGGAGGATCCTATCCCGCAGAAACGAGAAATGGCCACCAAGGATAGCTGGAAGACGCTTCCGATGCCGGAAAAGCACGTTACCGTGCCGATGGACCTTCGGCTCACTGATACCCAGATGGCCACCGTCCTGTACGGCCACATCCCCGAGGCAATGGAAGACCATTGGTTCATGTACTGCGCCGACAACCGGATCCACTACCACCGCAGTTGGACCGGCCTCTGCATCTTCGAAGCGACTTTTGAGGAATCCTCCGACGGGTTCCGGATCAGCAGCCTCACCATCAACCAGGACCCGGAGCAGTTCGGCGCCAACCCGGAGAAGGCCACGGCCCTCTTCTGCGCCCTGCTGACGGAAGAGTGCGGCGGCGATGCCGGGAAGTATTGGGAAAAGTATCTGGAATAGAATAAGTTATCTGGCCAATATGAAAACCGTCCGAATCACGGCCGTCCGGCAGACGGTCTATCCAGACTTGATGGCGAAGTGCGACCCATGACACGCTCCCATCTGGTCCGACGCCGAAGCTGCCAAGGCCGGTCAGCGTGCCCCGGAAACTGATGTCGTCAGGAAATGAACGAAGATAGCGATTTGTTGCACTTTTCATTTGGCAAATTAGAAGGAAACGGCTAAATTCGTGAGGTACAATCTTTCAAAGATTTATTGTTCAAGCAGACTAATTGCGAGTATCATGAATAATAAATGGCTTTTCCCCGCTTTGTTCTGGCTTCTTGTATGCCTTTATGCTTGCCGGTCCCAAGTCCAATACTGTACCGTCAAGGGCACCGTTCAGGGTGTCAAAGACGGGGCGGAACTTGTCTTGCAGGACGGATGGAACAAATTCAAGGTCATTTCCACGGCAACGGTCGAGAACGGGACCTTCGAGTTTCATCCCCGCATTTCGGCCCCGACCCACGTGTACCTGTATGCCAAGGTCCCTGAGGATGTATATGCCAATCCTTATGACGGAGGGCAACTGAAGGACTTCTTCCTGGAGCCCGGCACCATTATCGTCGATGTCCATGCCGAAGATGAGACGGACATGTCGACGGGCGCGACAGGAACGCTCCTGAACGACACCTACCAGAAGATCCGCGCTGCGGATGACGAGGTGAAAGATGCCCTTTGGGAAGAAGCGATCCGGGATGAACAGACGAATCTCCTGGCTTTGGTATATGCGGACAGTCAATCCGACGATATCGACAAGGCATCGGAGATACTTGACCTTTTGTCCCCCGACCTCGCCAGGACCTATAAGAAATATATCTCAACCATGAAAAAAAACTGGGCCCGCAGAGCCCAGAAAGCAGAAAGCAGGGAAAAAGCCGCCGAAGAAGCGGTGAATCTCGTTCATCAGCAGTACATCGACATGGAGTATCCGGATACGGACAATGCCCCTGTCCGTCTGAGCTCGGTCATCGACAATCCCGCCAACCGCTATGTCATCCTGGATTTCTGGGCAACCTGGTGCGGCCCCTGCGTGAAATCCATCCCCTTGCTGAAGGAGGTTTATGCCAAGTATCACGATAAGGGCCTGGAAATCTACAGCATCTCCCAGGATTCCAAAACCAAGGAATGGAAGGACTTCGTGGCAAAGAATGAAATGACCTGGATCAATGTCCTGGCAAGTGGAGGCAAGGTGTATAAGGATTACGGCATCCAGTTTATCCCGACGGTCATTTTGATTGACTGCAAAACCGGGGAAATCCTGGTCCACGAAGGCCATCCGGACCTTGACGCCATCCTGTCCGGGTTACTTCCGTAAGCCAAAGACGGTCATTTTTTGCGCGACAAGTTGCCCGAAAGTTGGAAAAAAGTATTAAATTTGTCAATTAAATTTATGATTGATATGAAGTTACGCGCTCTCCTCTCTGCCGGCCTTCTGGCAACGCTGCTCATCGTTTCCTGCAAGAAAGAGCCGATATCCGCAACGGATCCGTTTCCGCTGCCATCCGGCACCGAAGCCGGCAAGGACCTTTCCATAAAGCCCGGAGACAATTTCTACGACTACTGCAACGGTACCTGGCTCAAGAATACGCCCATTCCCGCCAAGAGTGCCGTGGGCGGGATGTATGCGCAGACTGATGCGATGGCGGAGCGCGTTGAGGAGCTTCGGACCAAGGTCCCGGATATTGAAAAATTCTATAGCCTCAAGGAGGCGGCTTCCGGGCAGCCGGAGGCCTCAAAGGCGTTTATTGACGCCCAGAAGGCCCGCTTCCCCCAGCCTCAGACAAAGGAGGAAGCCTTCATCACCATAGGAAAGCTGATTGCCGAGGGTAACCCCGTATGGGGAAATCCGCTTTTCCAGGCGTGGAGGCTGGTATGGAAGGACGGCAAGCTTATGGGTAGTCTCTTGCCGCTTTTGGTGTCTTCCAGCGGTTCAGATTTCCCCCAGCCTACGGGAGAGATTGATCCCGCCCAGCTTGTTCCCATTGCCCAGACCAAGGCAGGGGAGGAAGGATCGGCCCTGAGTCTTATCATAAAGGGTATGGGGATGAATCCCTCGCTCTTTGTGACAGACCCGGGTATGGATGTCTTCTGGGACTTAATGGGTCAGATGTCACTTGAGCAACTCCTCTCCATCATTGACAACTGCTGGAAATACTTCGACCAGTTCTCGGAGGAGCAGCTTAAGGAAGATGCCCGGAATACTGCGGTCTTTGCCAATGCCTATACCCTGTCATATCACTTTGCCAAAACCTTCCTCCCCCAGGAATTCAAGGACAAGTACCTTGGCATTACCAGGGAAATCAAGGCGTCCCTGAGGAATCGCATCCAGAATGTTGACTGGATGAGCGAGACCACAAAGAGCAACGCCATTGACAAACTGGATTACTGCGCCCTTAACGTGGCATTCCCGGACCAGTGGTATGAGGACTGCGTGGCAACGTATACGGACTGTGCAACGCTGGCCGAGGCCGTTTACCGCGGAAACCGCGGCATTGCAGAAATGAAGGGCAAGCTTCTGGGCAGCAAGGATATGTTCAGTTATTTGCTTACATGTGCGGTACCGTCCACCAATGCATTTATTCCCGCGGACCTTACCCTGACGAACGCAATGTACGATCCCACTTATAACGCCGTGTTCATCTATCCCGCGTTAATGCTTCCGCCCACCCTTCCGGAAAACGTCACGGCGGCCTATGAGTACGCGATGTTCGTGATTATCGGCCACGAATTCACCCACGGATTTGACACCAACGGCTCCCAGTATGACAAGTACGGCAACAAGGCCAACTGGTGGACGGTGGCCGACAGAATGGCCTTCGAGGAGCGCCGGGACATCCTTGTAGCCTGCTACAACCACCTTGAGATAGACCCCGTACGTAAGCCCGGACTCTTTTCCAAGGGAGATGTCACCCAGACGGAGGATATCGCGGACCTTGGCGGTTTCCTGGCGGCCCTTGATGCCTACAAGGCCCGTCTTGCGGCCGATGGCTATACCGGCGAAACCTACAAGGAGCAGCTGAAGAAGTTCTATGAATCTTTTGCCTATGTATGGAGGGTCCAGTACAGCGATGACAAACTGGCCCAGTTCCCGGAAAAAGACGTCCACTCGCACGGCCGCCTCAGGACAAACGGCGTTGTAATGAACACAGATCTTTGGTATGAACTCTTTGGAGTGGACCGCAACTGCAAGCTGTACCTCCCCAGGGAGAGAAGGGCCTACATCTGGTAAGCTTTTCGCACGGCACCCGGACAAAACAGGTACGCTGCAGAAGTTTGGCCGATTACAGCCATGATTGACAAGATTATCCTCGACATTCACCACAGCGACGACTACACCGATTACCTGTTCATGACGGCCGCGCTCACCAACCGGCGCGTTGTCCCCTTGGTGGGCGCGGACCTTGACACCATCCGGAAGCAGTCCGACAGGCACACCCTCACGCTCCACTGCCACAACTCCCGCAAGGAGCTCCGGGCCGGCGACCGGACCGTGACGGTGGACACCCTTACCCAGAGCATCCGCGTCCTTTCGAGGATTTACCTCGACGACGACGGCGCCATCGAATACAGCCAGGCGGAGATTGTCCGGTCGCTCATCCAGGATGCCGTCGAGAACATCCTCTTTTCTCCCCGGAACCTCAACGAGACCTATCGGCAGTACTTTCCCCTCTTCTGGGCGAACCGGCAGCGGATCTACGACAACCCGCAGCTGTTTTTCGCCTCCACCGGGAGGTATGCGTACCGGATCGACGAGTACATGCCCCTCGGCGCCGTCTTGAAGGCCATGGAGGAGGAAGAAGGCACTTTCCGCCTCAAACTGGGCGGAGGCTGCAACTGCATGGAAAAACCCTTCCTGGTGGACTACAGCTCCGAATACGAGCATGGCTCCGGACATATCTGGACCCTCTATACCTGGTGCCCCGCCTGTCACGCAAAAAGGGAAATCAAGGCGGAGTATTTCCAGCGCAGCACGGAGTGCGACCTTGCCGTGGAACGTGCCAGGGCGCGTTATGACAAGGGACAGGGCGTGAGCAAGCTCACCCTCTTTGACGTCCTGGACGCACTCCGGTCAACGTAGCCGCATGGTGCACACCCGACCCGAGCGGCGCATCCAGTCCGCGTGCTGCCGGTAAGCTTCCTCGCTCTCGCACACCCAGAGGACGGAGGTTCTGAAATGGTCCGGAATCACCGGCTCCGGCGCGTAACCGTCTGTCAGGATGACCAGGCCGTCGAAATTCCGCTCCGCCGCATAATCGACAGGCGCCTGGAAGGAAGTTCCTCCCCTTCCCACCGCAATGGTCTCCCGGAGGGCGTGACGGAGGGTCTGGCTGCAGGTCACCTTCGTCTCGAACTGGATGACCTCTATCTCTGTGATGCCGTAGCGGAAGGCGCTGTTCACCACTCCCAGGAAATACCCTACCGCCTCGCTGGACACCGAGCCGCTCACGTCGATGGCGACCAGCAGGCGGCTCGTGAAGCCCCGGAGCGACCCCATGTTGTCGAATCCCGTCCGGCGAGAGGGACGCATCCGCGTGAGCCGCCGCTCCATGGAAAGCACCTGCCCCCTGAAACCAAGGAGCACCTTCTTCCAGTCAATCGACGCGCGGGACGATGCCTTGACGCGCTCCGCCAGTTCGCCGGCGAGGGACCCCCAGTCCTTGATGCCGTCGATGATGCCGTTGATGAGGGCGACCTGCAGGGGGTCATCGTCCCACAGCTCGGAGAGGTCGCTGTCTGCATTCCCCTCCCCTTGCGGGTCCTCCCCGCAGCGCTTCTCCATCTCCCGGGCATAGACCTCATAGGCCAGGCCGGAGCGGAGGCCGTAATCGTCCGGAACCTTCATGTTGAAGCGGGCGAACGGATAGTTGTCCGCCACCGCAAGATTGCTGCCGGCGGCGATGGCCGCTCCCGAGCAGCCGTCCGGACGCCGTTCATAAGGATGCTTCAGGAGGATGCGGATGGCCTCTGTCCGGAGGGCCTCTTCCAGGGCGGCGTCGCTCATCTCCCTCACATAGGCGGGGTTGTATTCCACACGGCCGCAGCCGCTCCTGAGCGGGCAGCGCATGCGCTCGTTCGGCACCAGTTCATGCGAGCAGAGGACGGCGAAAAGGGCCGGCTCCCGGACGAACCAGCGTTCGATGATCTTCTCGATGCGTGTCACCATCTCCTATCGGATGCTTTTCACATAAAGGACGAGGGTCATCGTCAGCACCTGGCACTCGCGGGCGATGAAAGCAACTGCGTTAGGGTACGTCTGCTGCACATAGAGGTTGGCGAAATGGGCCGCCGCCTCCTTGTGGCTTTTGACCAGCCAGTCGAAATAGGCTTCGATATTCTTCCTGACAGCCGCCTTCTCCCCTTCCGCCACCTTCTCCACCTCGAGGAAGCGGAAGACCCCTTCGTCCACCAGCGAGAGCTCGTGCAGCGAGTACCGCTCCAGACGCTCCCGCACCTCGTCGAAGCGGTACAGGACATCCCTTCCGCTCACCAGGCGGCGCTGCGTCACGCTGCCGCTGAACGCCACCGCCGCCTTGGCCCCCACGATGGCCGCAATGGCTTTCTGGTGCACCGGCGTCACGGATTCCGCGCCGAGGATGACGTCCGAAACGCGCTTCCAGGCCCGCCGGTCCGGAGTCTTGTCCAGGCCCGTGTCCTCGTTTTCCTTCTGGTCGGGGTTGCGGTCCAGCCACATGGGGTTCTCCTCGATGAAGGCTGTCACGCGCTTGTCCACCCCGGCCTTCCCCGCCCAGAGCAGCCACTCCTGCACCGTGGGCTGGAAGGTAACAATGTCGAAGCGGCTCACCAGGGCCGGGTCCAGATCTGTCAGCTGGTACTGCTCACCCTCGTTGACGGCGCTGATGATCCGGCTCCCCTCCGGGAGGGAGCGTCCGGCGAGCTTCCGGTTGAGCGCCAGGTCCATGATGGTCTGGAGGATCTCCGGGCGGGCGCGGTTGAGTTCGTCAAGGAAAAGGACGACCGGCTTCCCGTCCAAAGGGAACCAGTATGGCGGCATGAAGTCCGTCTTCCCGGTCTCCGCATTCCTGGCGGGAAGGCCGATGAGGTCCCCCGGGTCCGCCATCTGCCCCAGGAAGAGCGCGACGACGGGTATCCCCTTCCGGGAATAGTATTCGGTAAGGATCTCCGACTTGCCGATGCCGTGCCGGCCCACCAGCATGAGGTTGTGGCTGGCGGGAAGAAGGTCCAGTATTTGGAGAAGTTCTGTGGTGTTGACGCGGATATTAGCCATAGTTTGATTAGATTTGCCAGGTATAAAGATAGTGAAAGTGAAACGATTCTTTCAAAAAAAGATGCACGAATCGAAAGAAAACGCACAATAACATGAGCCAGCCCATACAGATCAGCGAAGACAAGCTGCAGAAGATGTCCCCCGCCGTCGCCAAAGCCCTGATGCAGACCCTCGACGACGAAACGCTCCAGCTGATGGAGGAGACCGCCGGATACGAAATCGGACGCATGGCGGAGCAAATCCTCCGCTACCGGAAGAAGAAGGCCGCCCCTAGCCCCCGGCGGCTCAACTACCCCATCGACGAGGTGCTGGACGACTACGTGAACCGCCGTACGGGAAAACTGGTGGAGGCCAAGCGGCAGCTCCGGAAGCGCTTCGACGGGCTGGACCATGACAAGCAGGTGGCGGTCATGATGGCCTTCATGGAGCACGGAAAAGAGGCGGAACGGGACTTCATCTATGACAAACTTTACGGGGAGGAGTTCTGGACGGACGCGTTCATCCCCCTCGTCGAGGGATGGTGGGAACGCTTCCACGACCGGAAGATGGCGCGGGTGGTTATCAGCCGCTGCCCGCGGGAGTACCTCCTCAGCCACCTGGAGGAGCTCGAAGGCCGCGGCAGTTACGCCACCCTGTGCCTCAGGACCGGCATTTCGCCGGACCCGTCACGGCTGTCCCCCTGGACTTATCTCTACGTCCGGAAGTGCATCGGCGGGCAGATGCGCTTCCGGGAAGGCGAGGAGACCGTCCTTCGCGCCGTGAGGGATTACCTGTACGAGGAAGGGATGCAGAAGCCTGTCGGGAGCGTCTTCGACGTCCCCTATGTCCGCCGGATGATGGATTACCTCGGGGAGATGGGCCTGGTGGAAGAGATTATGGCCATCGATGCTTTTGACCGGAAACTCCGGAACATCCCGCCCGACGAGCGGTGCAATGCGGCCATCAAGGCCATCGAGGAGGAGTTCGACTTCCCGGAGTATGTCTGCAAGAACGTGAGATAATAATCCTGAAAATGTGTTATTTTTGTAAAAATCAACATGATTAACCATCCTGGCACCATGAAAATATCCTTCAAACTTCTTCTGGCGGCGGGTGCAGCACTTGTCCTCGCTGCCGCCTGCAAAAGGTATGACGACACGGAACTCCGGGGCAAGATCAGTTCCCTGGAAAGCCGTTTCACCGAACTTGAAAACCTGGTCAAAACGGCCAACAAGAACATCCAGGACCTCCAGACCCTCACGGCAGGCCTGGACAAAGCCGTTTTCGTGACCGCCGTCAACGAGCTTCCGGGCGGAGGCTATGAGATCAAGTTCTCCAATAACAAAACCGCCACCATCAAGGACGGAAAGGATGGTAAGGACGGCGAGGACGGCAGCACCCCGGTGATTGGCGTAAAGCAGGATACGGATGGCATTTACTACTGGACCATCAACGGTGAATGGCTGCTGGATGCGGGCGGCAACAAACTCCGCGTCACCGGTGAAAAAGGCGCAGCAGGTGACCTCGGCCAGGACGGCATCACCCCGCAACTGAAGATTGAAGACGGTCTCTGGTACGTTTCCGTAGACAAAGGAGAAACCTGGACTGTTCTTGGCAACGCCACGGGCGAAAACGGGGATTCCCTCTTCAAGGACGTAACCTGGGACGACAATTATGTCTATGTCACCCTGCAGAACGATACGGTGCTCCAGCTCAGCCGCGGCGCCAACGGCGTGAAGGCCCTCTCCGTGGTTCCGGACCTGGAAGACGGCGGGGTGATGTGCCTGCTGAACGAGTTCACCGTGCGCTTCGACGTCCTGCCCGCATCGGCCGCAGAGACGCTGGCCGGCATGGCTCCGGACCTTTTCAAAGTGAATGTGGTCTATACCCGCACAAAGACGGATGCCGGTGAGGAGGTCGTCCTCCCCGTCAAGAGCATCGCCGGTTCCGCCGGCCGCCTCACCCTCACGGTGGACGGCTCGGGCCTCTGCGAAGAATTCGCCGTGGGCAAGCTGGCCGCCCATGCCTCCTTAAGCATCGACGACGGCACCCATGCCGCCACTTCCGGCTATTTCCCGGTGCAGTACGACACGGAAAAGGTGCGGGCACTTGTGGAAAAACAGTGGCAGTACTACATGCTGGACCATGAGGTAGAACGCTTGATCTTCCTGGATATCGGTTATTCCTTCAAGGACCGCTTTTTCGAGTGGATCGATGACTGGGATGAGGACGGGGTGCCCAGCCCCCAGCTCTTCGGCAAATATATGCTCTATCAGTTGCCGGATGGTGCGGTCAAGCTGTTCTCGGATTCTACTCCGGCCGCGTTCTTTATCTTTAAGAATATCACGGAGTCTTCCGCGGAATTTCTCATGCATTTTCCTGCCGCGGCTTACGAATACAGTCCGCAGTATTATATTTTGGATGAATACGGCTGTTATGACAAAGATGAGACATGGACGGCCATCACGGTAAGGCCATCCCCGAAGTTTTTGACCTGGAAGCAAATGGCGCTCAAAATCGGCGACAAGTACTACCCGATGTGGGAAGGCGACAGATACTGGCCGCCGTTCTTTGCCGATGCAGTCCTGCACGGGATGGAACAGTCAATCCCCATGGTCCGGATGAACAACTACGGAGAGGAAGCGGACTTTGCCAAGGTGGATGTAAAAGGAAAGATTGCCGTGGTGAACAAAGGGGGCATCCGCAAATATGACAAGCTCCTCAACGCCTATAAGGCAGGTGCCTGCGCCCTCTTCTGCGTATTAGATCAAGGAGCCTTCTTGCCAAAGGACGATCCGATGATAGACATTCCCTTCGTCGAAATCAGTGAGGAGGCCGCCCGCCTGTTGAACGGCCACACCTTCGCGACTTTCGCCTATTGCATGGACCCCAATGACATGGATGGGGAATAAACTGCCGCTGATCACAGCGCGTAATCCAGCCGCATGATCTTCACGGACCTTTCGTCGCCCCGGTACAAGTGACTCAGGCAGTTGGTCTTACCGGTGTCCCGGAAGCCGCATTTCTCCATCATCCGGCCGGAGGCGGGATTGTCCACGAAGAAATCGGCCCAGAGAGTCCGGAAGCCCTTCTTGTTGAAGCAATAATCCACCATCCCGCGGAGCGCTTCCGTCCCAAGCCCCTGGTTCCAGTAGGGCCGGGCCAGCCAGTAGCCCAGTTCTGCGTCTTCTTCGCCAATGCCGATATTGCTCTCCTTCTGGTCATAATAGCAGACACAGCCGATAGCCTCGCCGGTCTCCTTCAGTTCAATGGCCCAGGTATGGCCATTGGAGAAGATTTCCCGGATAACCTTCAGGCTCTCGTCGATGCTCTGATGCGGCGGCCAACCTGCCCGGACGCCCACGTCGGGATCCGAGGCATACTTGAACAGCGAAGGGGCATCGGCCTCCGTCCAAGCACGGATACGGAGCCGCCTGCTTTCAAAAAGGGTTTCCATACAGCCATTTTACACCGTCCCAGCAAAAACCGTAGCAGCTGGGCCGTACTGCCATTCTGGCATTTGCCCGCCCCGTTCACCGTGAAGGCCGATTCCGTTGCCGCGTTTCCGGGGAAAAGGCCGTCTTTGCATCCACTCTTCATCTGTAGTTTGCCAATGAATCGGCAAAAACAGGAGGGAGGCCCCTGACAATGTCCTTAGGATAGCCGCCCCTGATATCCAGTCCTCTGACGGGCGGCCTCCCCTTTCGGCACGAAATTCACCAGCCCCACGCCCACGAACACCAGTACCGTCGCAAGGATCTTGAGCGTATTGAGGGAATCCAGCCCCAGGGCGATGGCAATCACCATGGCAATCACGGGCTGCACGTAGGTGTACATGCACACGATCACGGGACGGATGCGTTTCTGGCCGATGGGGATGAGGAAATAGGCGATGAAAGTGGCGCCCACCACCACGTAGAGGATATGCCACATGACATTCATCGGCACGGCCGCGAGGTTCGATGCCCCGAAGGCGCTGAAAGAGAACGGCAGGGCCATCAGGGACGAGAACAGGAACATGTACTTCATGAACGTCACCACGGAATACTTCTGGATGAGCGGCTTGAAGATACCCACGTAGGAGGCGAAACAAAGGGTGTTGGCAATCATGCCCAGAATGCCCCAGACGGAGGTGGAGTCCGCTCCGGAGCGGATGGACACGCAGTTGAAAATGAGGATGAACACCCCGATGAGGCTGAGCGCGATGCCCGCCACGCCGCTCCAGGTGATACGCTCCTTGATGACGATGGTCGAGATGATGAGCGTCATGATGGGGCTCAGCGTACTCATGATGGACGCGTCGATGGCCGTCGCCTCGGTGATGGCGAAAAGGAACGAAATCTGCGTCATGAAAAGGCCCAGGAACGAGGCGACGACCACCTTCCAGACATCCTCCTTTTTAATATGATCCCGCGGCGCCGTGAAGAGGGACCAGATCCAGAAAAGGGCCGTCGCCCCGAACGACCGCAGGCAGAACAGCGCCATGGGCGTGGTGTTCCCGTCCAGGGCTATCGACTTGCAGCTGATGATGTTGAACCCGAAGATGGCATACGCCGCCAGGCACGCCAGGTTGCCGATGAGGGCATCTTTCTTTTCGTTCACCATAAAAGTGTGTTCAATGGTTGAAAAACGATCTTGATTGAAAACCGTTTGAATAATCACGGAATGAGATCAAGCTTCTCGTAATACCTTTCACTCTGTTGGTTTCCCAGGCCGGCCCCTCTCCCGAACCACTCGAACGCCGTCTGGTATTTCTTCTCCCGAATCATGTAATAGATGCCAAGGGCAAGGCAGGCTGTCCCCCGTTTCTCCTGGTCTCCTTGACCATCCAGAGCAAACGTGCACAACTCATTCACGACGAGGGCATCGTCATCGGGGATAGGCCCCTTGTCCATGATGGCATACGCACAATAAATGGCGCCTTCGGGCACTTCCTCCCGGAGGGCTTCCCTCAGATATATCATGGCCAGGTCCGGGTCCCTACGGCCTGAGCCAATCCCGTTGAACAGGAATCTCCCGTACGTTCCCTTGGCGTGTGAGTAGTCGCACTCGGCCCCTTTCCTGGCATAGGAACGGGCTTCTTCCGGCGCAGTCCCGACAAGTATTAGGGCCAAGTCGTCACATAGTTCACCCAGAGACACCTTCAATTCCGGGTCTTCTGTATCTTTCAAGTCCTCATAGGCGTCCTTGAGCCAAGTTATCCCCTCCTCATGACGACCATCCATCCACTCCAGTTCGCCGAGGATGAACTTCCCGAGAGGATGTCCGTTCCTTATGGACACCTCGGCCCACTTCCGAGCCTCCTCCTGAGTGCAGTCCTCGCTCTTACCACTCAGATAGTAGATGGAAAGCTCATAGGCCGCGTCGGCAGCCCCCTCATTGGCTTTCTTGATAAGGTCGGGAATCTCCTTCCTGAATACATCCAGACCGTCATCCTGTTCTTTCTGCTTGTCTCCTCCCATCTTTTCCAATAGCTGATAATACGCTTCCTCGGCGCCCGGGTACCTGTACATATACGCCCCGCGGAACAAATCCAGCGCCTTATTTTCGTCTTTCGGGACACCCAGCCCCTCCAGATAAAACCTCGCAAGGCGGAACGCTCCCGCGGGAGTGTGCTCGACCGCCCGTAGACATTCCGCCGCCCGGGAATAATCCCTCGGGACAAGTTCCCCCTCCTCATAAAGACTGGCCAGATACAGTATCGCGTCTTCATTCCCTCCCGATGCGGCCGCATTAAGCCACTTAAGACCTTCCCCGACATCCCTGGAGACGCCTTCCCCCAGACAGAGGCAGCGGCCCAAACGGAACTGCGCTTCCATATTGTCCTTCTGGGCGGCGCTACGGAACCATTGTGCCGCCCCGTCATGGTCCCCTAACTCATAACACAGGCTTCCTGCGGCAGTTTCGGCATCTACCTTACCGTTCTCCGCAGCGAGTCGGTACATATTCATTGCCTCATCGTAATCCTGCTGTACACCCTCACCCTTCTCGTAACAGATTCCCAGATGATACTGAGCAATTGATGTACTATATCTTGAAAAGTCCTTCTCCATCAGCAGACGGAACCCCTCCACCGCTTCGGGGTAACGCCCGGCCATACATGCGCCGACGGCATCACGTTCCAACTGCGAGGAATCCAGATCTGCTTCCTTCGCTTCCCAACTATATGGACGGTAATGGGGGTCCTTTGCCCGTTCTTCCCAACGAATTGCCTCGGACACGTCCCGGTTCACTCCTATCCCCTCCCGGTAGCATCTGGACATGGCCTCCTTCGCTTCCGGAAGGTTCCACTCTGCGGCGTGACGATACCAATAGGCCGCCTTCCTAAGATCCTTCTTCGGTACACCCTGCCCCTTTTCGTAGCATAGCCCCAAATAAAACTGTGCGCGGGCATTCTGTTGACTTGCGGCACGCTCCAGGCATTTCACAGCCTCGGCGAACTGCCCTTTTTCATATAACTCCCGTCCTTCCCGGAAAACTTCACTTACCAGCTTAATCATATTTGTAATTGTATTGAACAATACCTCTTCCCTATTATGCTTATCTTTATTTCTCCCTGTCCTTTTTCCGGTAACAATAAACGGTCGCAACAGGCGTCCCGTCACGCTCCTTCCGCCCTTCATCGACCGTCTCGACTATCGAGAAGCAATGGCTCTCAAGGATGGCCAGATGAGCCCCGTTGGTCTCCCAGGTGCGGGTCAGGTACGCTGCCCGCTCTCCGCACGCACGAATAAGGGCATCATACAGGCCGTTCCCGACATGCTGCTCACGGTATTCCTTCCCTACCACGATGGTCGAAATGTAATGAACGGACATCATAACGTCTCCGACCCTCTTCAGCATATTCCTTCGATAGGAAAGGAACCCCACTGGCGTGTTACCGGCAAGAGCGATGACCACACTCTGGGAGGCCATCTCCCGGAAGTAACACCTGAGGTTTTCCTCCTTCATCTTTTCGGTCAGTTCCCTGGGGGCCAGGTCGCCCTGGTTGGTGCTTCTACGGTCATGAAGCGGAGGGACAAACTCCCCCTCCGCCGCGTACAGGAGACCGCGTACAGCCTCGCGGTACGGGTCCCCCTTCTGGAGCGAATCCCGATGGATATACCGTATGAGTGAAGCATCCATTTGTCAAAAAGAGCACGCTTCTTTTTCCGTATTTCCCGTGAATATACAACTTTTTCCATTATGTATCACGTTTTATTCCAATTATTTCTCAACTCGTTTCAGTACCGTTGTCGCCCACTTGTTTTTTTCAATGCATAATGCGAACTTTGCACAAACAGCAACACCCCATGACGCATTGTCCGATGTTCAAGAAGATTCTCCTATTTCTGGTTACAATTACCGCTGCCTTCTGCTGTCTGGCCGCGCCAGCTCCCTCCGAGGGCACAGATTACACGTTTTCCAGTCCCGTCCAGGCCGTCCCTTCGTACATGGCGCAGATCTCATACGACAAGTTATCAGATGCTGCCGCCCTGGAGAAGCACTTCCTCTCAACGGCAGATGTCATCGACATGCCGGCCGGAACCCAAGCGAAGCTCCTTGAGGCCCATCTGGGGCAGTCCGGCATGATGCGGCCCTGGGTGAAGGCCGCCTTCGGGGACGGCACCATCGGCTATGTCCCCACCATCCTTCTTGCCAGGGAAGTATACTACTACGTCAACGAAGGCAAAACGGTCATGAGCGACAAGGGAAAACTGCCCGCCGGACAGTACACGGTGAGCGGGTGCGGTCCGCTGGTGTATGCCGTCCTGTCCGAAGGGGACAAGATTGCCACCATCACCGCCATGCCGTCCTTTATCACCCTCAAAAATGGCAAAAAGTCATACAAGGTCACACTCAGTGTCGAAAAGGGAAACAGTAACTATTTCTACGACCTGCCGCCGATTTTGTACGACTGCACGTTCGATAATGCCACGATGCGTCTCCTTGAAGAGCTCCCCAAAAAGCCTTCCCTCGACGATGCCTGGCCACGGCTTCGCTTCAAGGAGGGAGCGGATCTCAACCGTCTCTGCGGGATGTCCGTATCCGAACTCCGTAGTCTCTTCGGGGTCCCCACGGCCAGCATAAGCCTCAACTCCAGCCGATTCACCGGCTACTGCTACGACCTGTTCGAGAACGTCATCTGGAAAAGGGGAAAACACCTCTATGCCGGAGGAATCCGCGTTTGGTACGACAGTACGATGACCGTCGTATACGTTGAAGAGTACCAGACTGCAACCAGTTCAAGGAAATTCAAGGGAACTTCCGCGCCGCTGTACCTACCCTACTTTCCGCAGGCGGAACCCGATCCGAAGCTCATGACCACAACTTCCTTTTCCACAAAGGGTGTCCATGTTCAGGGGCATCCCGACACTGAACCCGTCCCTAACGAAGCCCGGAACCTCCATGTTCTGGACCGCATCAAGTACGGGGTGATGTATTTCTGCGAGAACACCGTCGGCACTACCAACCCGTGGGCGATAGTTGGGATACTCCTCGGGGCGCTCTTACTCTTCAACCTGCTAGTCTTCCTCTGGACCCGCTTCGGCCCGAACTACGGCTCCAACAACTGGGTAGTGCTAAAATCCCTGCTATGGACGATACCGCCCACAGTGGTCGCCCTGGTCTATGTTTTTCGCTGGCCGCTGCTTTTTGCCGTGCTGGCAGCCCTGTTCCTGATTCCCGCCGGAGTATCAGCTTATATTTATTTTATGGGCGTGATGGACGACATCCGCTGCGTAAATTGCCACAAATGGATTACCCCCTTGAAGATTGATTCCAAGGAAGGTGATTTCCACCCTGGCAGCTATCAGAAGACCGTCCGCGAGGAGCTGATCAGCCGCACCCGTAGCGGAAACTCGGACACGAGGGTCTACAAGGCGGAGACGCTCATGGAAGTCTCGCAGGATATGACCTATACAATGAAGTGTCCCGAGTGCGGCTACATCTGGGAAAAGAAGGTGAGGGAGAGCCGTCCGTCCGTCTCCGGTCCAATCCTAAGGCTGATTGTCACAACAACGACCGAACGCTGGGATACTATCACAAAGACAGTAACGGAGGCCCGTGATTCCGTCACCGGAACCCTCCTTGCTTCGGAAACTAACTACGACACCGAGCACCACTCGAGCACCCGTACCTACATGGACAAGTATTATGATGTCGATCGATACCAGCCGTATTTCAATCTTTACATCAATGGGAAGAAGGAGGCCATAAAAGAGTACTACGACAGGTTCTGGGACTCTTTCCACTGACGCATATATCCGAGCAACCAACTCTATTCGATCAGGCCCCTTTCTTGATTTCCAACCGTTCGCGACGCTTGTTGTCCCGGATATCCTTTATGAGGCTAATCACTAACTGGACGAAGAAAGATACCACGACACCGAGGAAGACGGAACAGATGAACATTGTTCGGTCATTCTCCCTCTTCTTCGAAAGGTCCTCCAAGATGATGTAGAGTCCGTGCTCAAGGATTTCATCCAGATTCGACTCGAAACTGAACGAATCCGGCGTCACAAAATCCGGTTCCGGATATACCGAAATGACTTGAAGCGGAGCTGGATGATGGAGCGAGTAATCGTATTTCGTGGTATCTCGCGAATAAACGAAATTGAGATGCCCAATTGCACCCTCTTTCAGGTGGATACCTTCAAATGACATGTCAAAGGCAATATAGGGATTATCGCTCGTGACATCGGAAAAGATATCTGTCCCGTAAATCATGTACTCAACCTTCGCATTGCTGTCCGTCTTGTAGTTCTCAAGCGTCAGGGAATGCCCGTCCTCGGACAGGTCATACCTTGCCGGCCCGGAAATGAACAGCGAATTGCTCCAGTCCCCCCACTGGTTAACAGAGACCTCGTTAGTGAAGTCCTCCCCAGAAACCGTCAGGGTCGTTTTCACACAATGGGTGTAATCGCCCGGCATCACGGCCTCAACCTCGGGCGGTACGGAGGACACTTCCTTAATAGAACTTCCCGAAGCCTGGAAATCCAGCCATTGCTTCCCGTACTTAACGTCATCTTCGTCACATTCCGTATAGAAAAGGCTCGTATAAACTGTAAGAGCGTCCGAACAACCCAACCCGTCGCTCTCAACGTGAATCCTATGAATCTCGGGAGAGTACTGCTTGGTTGCCAAGTACCACAACCACCCACCAGCAAACGCAAGCAAGAGCAGAATTACCCCTTTAATCTTGATGGTCGTCGGAATATCTAACAACCAGCTGAGGAATGATTCGACCCATGAACATTCACGGTTTGTCCCGCAAGGCTTTCCTGCCTTATTCGGGTGTTTCGGCTTGTTTTTCTTCATCATCATATGGTTTTCGCTTTCATCTCTTTCCATTTCTCCGTATAGACGTAGCCATCGGGAAATCTGTAAAGGACATTGTCTTGCTGGGCTGAAAGGCTTACTCTGAAAAAACAACAAAGGACAAGAAAGACGCCGAAGCTAAAGATTGTCATTTCAGACTTGGTGAGGTTGTTGTTCATGATTCAGCCGTAATAATAGCGAAAGATACGACAATTATTTAGTACAAACAAACCCCGTCCAAGGCATACGATTCCCGGTACGACCGTCCACCCATATTCAAGGGACTGGCCAACCATTCCTCAATGCCACGGGGTCGGCCGGGTATTCTTTCAATAGAACGGATCTTCGCCTATTCCAGTTTCTTTGGCCTCAATACAATAAAAGGGGTACAAAGGGATCCTTTGCTTAGCCGAGGTTCTTTCAGGAAAACCTATTTGTTGAACGGGTTTCAGACGACCCTCTTGCCAGCCTCGACATTTTGCGAAATGAATAATAGTTCCTAAATTTGAAAGGTTTAAATGATTATATCCCAGACTTCGGTGCTGCCCCGCCTTTACTTTCTCCTCGTTCTCTTCCTGACGCTGACGGCGCAGGCGGCTGAGGTGTCGGTCGTACCAGAGGCGGATACCTTCCCATGGGTGGTCATCACCCAGGAAGAGATGGAGCTGCGGGAAGGGCCGGGGACGGGGTTCAAATCCCTTGGGACCCTCGACAAAGGGGCTGCCATATACGCCGTGGCCAGGGTGGACGAAGGGAACTGGGTGAAGGTGCAGTTCAAAGAACACAACAAGGGCGATATGGAGGGGTATCTGGACGGCCGGTATCTGGCCTACCATGCCCAGCTGGACCCCCACCATGAGGTACAGTCAAGGAAGAGATGGGAGCCCATCAACATCGACGATACCATTTTCGGCAAAATATGGTCCATCATCAAGGTCATCCTCCTCATTGCGACGATCGTTGTCGTCCTTGCCTTCAAGGATGAGTTGATGGCCCTCTTCTCCGGAGTGCTTTTCTTCGCCGCCATCGGTGCCCTTATCGGCTGGCTGGTGTTCAAAAACGGGAGCGCAGGGGCATGGACGGGCGCTGTCATCGGCCTCCTTGCCGGACTCAGGTATGTCATTCATCTCGAATGGGTGGTGGCTCTGCTGGCCTCCATCTTGTCATTATGGTACTATATCGTATCCTTCCCTTTCTATTTGCTCAACCAGGCGCAGTACTTCCTCACGGAGCCGTGGCGCTCTTTCTTCAAGTTCGACCGGAAGAATGACAGTGCCAAACCCCGGCTCAGGACGGCACTTGAGGTGTTGCAGGTCATCCTCTACATCCTCACCACCCCGCTTCGCCTGGTAAACGCCATCTATTTCAATCTTTTCGTCCACTGCACGGTGGCGCTGTACGACCTTTTCATGGAAGTGTTCGTGCCCTGCAGCGAGAAAGACGGCGCCGGCAGTTCCTGGGGCTGGCTGCTGCTGATTCCCTGGCGGATTATCAAGTATCCCGTCGTGCACGGAATCGTCGCCGTCCTGGAAAGCGTGGCCTGGACCGTCATCGACATCTTCATCCCCGCCATCACCCTCTATCACGGGACGGACCTTACGGCGGGCCAATCCATCGCCGGCAGCCGCCGGAGGAATGCGGAACTCACCTGGAAGAGCGGGACTTTCACGGCCAGCAAGAGCAGCTGGGGCGGTATCGGCGTCTATTTCGCACCCAGAAGATCGGTCGCCAGGGGGTACGCCAACAGCCCGCACCGGCTGAGCGACCAAAATCCCGTCGTGATTGTCTGCCGAGTCTCTCTCGGCCGCATCATCAACTATTCCCTCGCACCGAGCCGTGTCTATAATGCCGCCGGGCAGGACGGTCATCCCCCCACACTAAACCAATTTGCCGAAAACAACGGTTTTACCACCGGAGAATGGTGGAACGAAAGGGGCGGATACTGGGAGTACTGCCTCTTTGACTGGCAGAACCTCTATAACAGCCGCTGGCGCATCCGCCCCGTCTACCTGTTCAACGACCGCACGCATTTCATCCAGCACATCAAGGGCGGAATGACCCACTGGACCTTCAATTTCTGACACCGTCGGCGAAATGTGGCAGGCTGTCGCCCCGAAAATCGTTGCCGCGTTTCCGCGAAATCGGCCTCCTGTGCGTTCTAGGGCGAAACGCGGCAGGCAATCGGGCAGGACTAGTGCAAAAGGTCGGTTTATTTGCCGCACACCTTTTGCGCAGGAATGCCACCACATGGGCATGCAGGCTCGTTTCCGTGCAAAAGGTCGGTTCAAAAGAAACCGACCTTTTGCAAATGGAGCGGCCATTCGGCCGGGAATCAAAGTGTGGCAATCGGCAGAAATTGCTTATATTTGTGAAGGGCTAAGCCACAGTGCCCGGAGTATTCACCCGTAAGAAAGTGACGATATGGATAAACACGCACAACGAATCGAAATCTTCAACGAAACGCTCTCGCTGCTCCGGCAGGGAGGGTACAGCCTGCCGTCCGGCCAGACGGTGAAACTGCCTGCGCCGGGCGAAGTGATGGACGCGGCCGTAATGTACCGTGAGCCTTGCAGCCTTCTCATCGACCCGGTGGTCCCCATCAAGACTGAAGTCCGGGTGGAGGACAAGGACTGTGTCCTGGCGGCAAGGGAGCTCATCGAAAAGGGCTACAACCCCGCCATGCTCAATCTGGCAGACCTCTACACGCCGGGCGGGCTGGTGGAATACGGCTCCGGGGCGCAGGAAGAGAATCTCTGCCGACGCTCGAACCTCATCCTGTCCCTTTACCAGTTCTCTGCGTCCCGGGTGCGGCAGTATCCGGATCTGGGCCTGGAGTGCCAGGAAGACCAGTACCCGATGGATGAGCGTTTCGGCGGCATCTACAGCAGGATCGTCACCTTCTTCCGCGGGCCGGAGTCCACGGGCTCCGAACTGGAGGAGCCGGTCAACATCCCGGTCATTTCCGTAGCGGCACTGAGCGGCCCCCGCATCGGCCGGGACGGGATGATGCTGCAGCCGGAAGCGGACATCACGCTGGACAAGATGCGCACCATTTTCCGCATCGGCATGCTGCAGGGGCACGATTCCCTGGTGCTGAGCGCCATGGGCTGCGGCGCCTTCGCCAACCCGCCCGCCCACATCGCCAAACTTTTCCATCAAGTGATTGAGGAAGACGAATTCAAGGACAAGTTCCGCCTTGTCGACTTTGCCATCCTGGACGGCTACCGCACCGGCCTGCACCATAACCCGGAGGGGAACCTCAAGCCTTTCCAGCGAGAATTCGGGGCATGAAACGCCTCCTTCTCATATCGGCCATCTTCCTTGCAAGCCTTTCCGCGCTGGCGCAAGAGACGCTAACGCTCCGCCCCGACAATCTGGACCAGGTGATGGGGGCCCTCACGCTCCGGGAAAAAGCCTCGCTCGTGGTGGGTGCGGGATACGGCAGCATGCTCGCAGGCCTGTCCGGACTGGACGTACCCGTCCCCGGGGCTGCGGGCATGACACGGCCCGTCAGCAGGCTGGGCATCCCCGCCATCGTCCTCAGCGACGGGCCGGCAGGGGTGCGTATCGACCCCAAAAGGAAGGGGCGGAAGGAGTCATTTTACTGCACGGGCTTTCCCATCGGATCGCTGCTTTCCAGCACCTGGAATACACAGCTGGTGGAAAAGGTGGGCCGGGCGATAGGCAACGAAGCGCTGGAATACGGCGTGGACGTTATCCTGGCTCCCGGGATGAACATCCAGCGGAATCCGCTCTGCGGCCGAAATTTCGAGTATTTCTCCGAAGACCCGCTCCTGAGCGGGAAAATGGCCGCGGCCTATGTCCGGGGCGTGCAGTCGCAGGGCGTAGGCGCCTGTGTCAAGCATTTTGCGGCTAACAATCAGGAAACCAATCGTTTCCGGAACGACTCCCAGGTACCGGAAGAGGTGCTTCGGACCATTTATCTCAAGAACTTCGAACTGGCCGTGAGGGAGTCGGAGCCATGGACGGTAATGGCTTCCTACAACCGGCTCAACGGCGTGTACACCCAGGAAGACCCGTGGCTCCTCACGGAGGTCCTCCGGGACGAATGGGGCTTCCGGGGGCTTGTGATGACAGACTGGACGGGAAAGCGGAATACCGCGGCCCAGATTGAAGCCGGATGCGACCTCATGGAGCCGGGAACGCGTGCGCAAATCCGGGAGCTGGAGCGGAAGGCGAAGAAAGGAGAGCTTTCGGAAGAGGCCCTGGACCGCTGCGTCCGACGCGTGCTGGAACTGGTGGTGAAGACACCGTCCTTCAAGGGTCATCAGCCTTCCCTGGCGCCGGACCTGGAGGCCCATGCGGCCGTAGCCCGGGAGGCGGCAGAAGAAGGCATCGTCCTGCTGAAAAACCTGGCGGGGGCGCTTCCGCTCTCTGGCGGGGAAACCCTTGCCCTCTTCGGAGTTGGGTCCTACCAGCTCCTGGCCGGAGGCACGGGCTCCGGACATGTGCACCGTCCCTATGTCGTGAGCCTGGACGAAGGGCTGGCGCGCGAAGGGCTGCAGCTTTTTGAGCCGCTGGCCGAAAAATACCGGGCGCACATCCGGCGGAATCCTCCCGGGAAATCCTTCCTCACGGACATGCTGGGAAGCCCCGGCAGCCCGGAGATGCCCCTGTCGACAGCCACTGTCGAGGCGGCCGGCCGCGGCGCAGACCTCGCTGTAGTCACGCTCTCCCGCCAGGCGGGCGAAGGAGGAGACCGGCATCTGGAAGGAGACTTTCTCCTTAGTAATCAGGAGAAAAAGATGCTGGTCGAGGTCTGCGAAACCTTCCATGCACTGGGCAAGAAGGTGATTGTTGTCCTCAACGTAGGCGGTGTGGTGGAAACGGCTTCCTGGAAGCATCTGCCGGACGCCATTGTGCTGGCCTGGCAGCCGGGACAGGAGGGAGGAAGTGCGCTGGCCCGCATCCTTTCCGGCCGCGTCTGTCCCAGCGGACGGCTTCCCGTGACCTTCCCGGCGGACTATTTCGACCTCCCGTCTGCCACCCATTTTCCCTATGACTACACAGGACGCGCCTCCATGACGGCCGGCAGCCGCAAGGACGACGATGTCCGGAACGTGGGCTATACGGTCTATGAAGAGGGCCTGGATGTCGGGTACCGGTATTTCATCCAGGAGGGCGCACCGGCGGTTTCCTATCCATTCGGCTTCGGCCTTTCCTACACAACGTTCGAGGTGAGCGGACCGGTCTATGCGGACGGCATCCTTACCGCCACGGTCACCAACACCGGAAGCGTGGCCGGCAAAGAGGTGGTCATGGTCCTGGACCCGCTCCTCCGGGCCTTCGGCAAAACGCGCCTCCTCCAGCCCGGAGAATCCGAGACACTGGTGCTCCAGGAAGCCCGCTGAGAGGCTGCCGCCGTGCACGGCCCCCTTTCGGCCCGAATGCTTGCCCTTTCCCGGCCCGATTACTTGCCGCGTTTCGCCGCAGAACGCGCAGAAGGCCGATTTATAGGCACTTACTCTTCCGGCCGAAGCATGAGGGAAACCGTCTCCTTGTACTTCCGTGACACGGGAAGCTGCACTTCCCCCACGCAGACCGTCTCCGGATTCAGCAGGGAAGACAGCCCGGCATTGACCAGATAGGACCGGTGGATGCGTAAGAAATCGTCCCCCAGAAGGTTCTCCCACTGGCCGATTCCGGTCTTGTTGCGGTAGGCTTTTCCCGAAGTGGTGACGATGCGCACCTCCGTGTCGTTGGATTCCACATAAGCGATTCGGGCTACGGGCAGGGTGATGCTCTTCCTTTCGGAAAAGAAGGTGATGCTGCGGTCCTTCTGCCTGAAACGTCCGGCGATCCACCTGGCCCAGAAATAGTCGCCGACGGAAAGGGCCGTGAGGATGAGTCCCAGAAAGGCGGGGTTGATGAGCATGGGCGAGACAACTTTCTGATACTCGACCGTCCCTGTGTCCGTGAGGCTGTACCAGACGTATTGATGCAGGACCAGGATGAGGAGGATGACGGAAACCAGGATGGCCAGGGAGAGGTAGATCTTGTCGGCCGTTTTCCGGGCCTTGGGCATGAGGAACTCCAGCGCAAGGGCGCAGGGGCAGAAGATGAGGCTGATGAGCACCGCCTGGGCCAGGGTATAGTCCAGACTCGTAAGGATGGCAGCCAGCAAGGCGATGGCGGCCAGCCAGTATATGATACGCAAAACAACTCTCATCTCAAGGCAAAAATAGGGAAATTGTCTCTCTTGAGCAAGTGTTCAGGCCCTGCAGTGGGTTTTGACAGGGCTGAAAGGGGTTTTAACTTTGGAGATTACCCTTCCGGGGGCGTATCTTTGCATCGAACCAAAAAATTGCAGCCATGAAAGAAGAAGTCATTTACGTTGTGGATTCCCTGGGCGTGTCCCAACCGGAAACTTTTGAAATGCCCGGCTTTTCCCTGGCCACTGCTTTTGTCGAGGGCGGACTGGGCTTCATGATCATTATCTCCCTGTTTCTCATCGCCCTTTTGATTGCGGCCTGGAAAGCCCCCCGCTGGGTGAAAGAGATCGGCCTCGGCGCCCTAGTCGTCTCCATCTTCTTTACCATGCTGGGCCTCATGCAGATGCTGCAGGTCCTCCAAATGGTGGGAGACATCAGCCCCGCCGTCCTGGCCGGCGGCCTCAAAGTGGCCATGATTACCACCTTCTACGGTCTCATCGTGTACTTTATCTCCCTGGTGATCCGGGTGGTCCAGAAGCCAAGGATATAAGCTATCGGGAGCCTGAATCGGCCAGTTCTTCCGTTGCTGGAGGTGCCTGGGACTTCGCTGTGCAAAAGGTCGGTTCAAAAGTGACCGACCTTTTGCATGGAAACAGCCGTGCAGGCCCCTGTGGGGGCATTTCTGCGCAAAAGGTGTGCGGCAAATAAACCGACCTTTTGCACCAGCCCCGCCCGATTACCTGCCGCGTTTCGCCGCAGAACGCGCAGAAGGCCGATGTCGCGGAAACGTGGCAACAAAAAACTTGTCCCATACCGGGAAAAGTCGTAAATTCGCGGGACGGGAGCATCGAAGACATGTGTAGACCAATTGCCATCATCATAGGAGCCACCTCCGGCATCGGCCGGGCGCTGGCCGTCTCGCTGGCCCGGGACGGCTGGAAGGTCGGTGTGGCCGGCCGTCGGGCGGAAAAGCTGGCGGAACTGGCAGCGGAGTTTCCGGAGGGCGGCATCGTCACGGAGGTGATGGATGTTACTGCGGCGTCGGCCGTTGATGCCTTGGACCGCCTCCTGGCCAGGACCGGTGCGCCGGAACTTTTCCTGCATGTCTCCGGTGTGGGCTGCCAGAACCCTTCCATCGACGAAGCCATTGAACTCCGGGTCATTGAGACCAACTGCACGGGGATGGTCCGCATCGTCTCCCATTTCCTCAACTATGTAAAGGCCTCTGGAGCCTATAGCGCTGAACGAAAGGCGCTTGTGGGGGTGGTCACTTCCGTGGCGGGGACGGCGGGGCTGGGCATCTCGGCCGCCTACTCGGCTTCCAAGAAGATGCAGATGACCTACCTGTCCGCGCTGTCGCAGCTCGTCCGGATGGAGAAGATCCCGGTCCGTTTCTCGGACATCCGTCCCGGCTTCGTGGACACCGACATCCTCGACCCGGACAGGAAATACCCCGTGCTCATTCCCGTGGAAAAGGCCGCCAGGTACATCCGCAAGGGCCTGGACCGGAAGCGGCGCATCATCATCTTCGACTGGCGTTTCCGCGCCATCACCTTCCTGTGGCGACTCATTCCCCGGCCGCTGTGGGAGCGGCTCACCTTTATCAAGAACTGAATTAACATACTGAATATGAAAAGATTCCTCCTCCATTTCGCCCTCCTGGTGCTGCTGCCTTTCCTCATGGCGGCCTCCTGCGGTACGGGCAAGAAAGCATCGCAGAACATTGACGTAAGCGAAGTTTCAGACCAGGATGCACCTGTCGTCTATTTTACCAGAGACTTGTCCCCGGAAGGGCTGGTCAAGCTCTATGAGGCGCTGGGCGTTGAGGCCCAGGGACGGGTGGCCGTCAAGATTTCCACCGGTGAGTCGGAAAAGTCCAACCACCTGCGTCCGGAGTTCATCGCCCCGCTCGTAAAGAAGGTGAACGGCACATTGGTGGAATGCAACACGGCCTACGAGGGAAGCCGTTCTTCCACGGCCTCCCATCGGCAGGAAATTGCCAAGCGCGGCTATGACCGGATTGCCGCGGTGGACATCATGGACGAGGAAGGAGAGTTCCAGATTCCCGTTGTGGACGACAAGTGGATCAAGTACGATATCGTGGGCTCCCACCTCCAGAACTACGATTTCATGATCAACCTGGCCCATTTCAAGGGCCATGCCATGGGCGGATTCGGCGGCGTGCTCAAGAATGCCTCCATCGGCGTGGCTTCCCAGAACGGCAAGGCCTATATCCACTCGGCAGGAAAGACCCAGGACTGGCACAAGCTCTGGACCAATCTGCCGGAGGGCTGGATGTTGTCGGCCGAAAAAAACACCCCTTTCATCGAATCCATGTCCGCAGCCGCCCAGGCCGTCCACAATTACTTCGCGGCACGTGAAGGGATTGTCTATATCGACGTGATGAACAATATCTCCATCGACTGCGACTGCGACGGCAATCCCCACAAGCCCACCATCGCAGACATTGGCATGGCCGCCTCGCTGGACCCCGTAGCCCTGGACAAATTCTGCCTGGACCAGGTGTTTACGCTGCCGAACGATGACAACAATGACACCCGTGCCCTGCTGGAGCGCATCAACCAGCGCCACGGGACCCGCATCGTCTATCGGGCCGAAGAAACCGGCCTGGGCAGCACCCGTTACTCCGTGGTGGACCTGGACAAGCGCTGAGCGGCCACTGCTTGGCCGCTCGACCGCTCGGCCGCTCGGCCGCGTTTCCGCGAAATCGGCCTTCTGTGCATTCTGCGGTGAAACGCGGCAGGCAATTGCGCCGAAACGAGCGATTTCGCGGCCGCGTTTCCGCGAAATCGGCCTCCCGTGCGTTCTGCGGCGAAACGCGGCAGGCAATCCGGCAGGACTAGTGCAAAAGGTCGGTTAATCGGCCGCACACCTTTTGCGCAGAAATGCCACCACATAGGCCTCTAGGCCTGTTCCCATGCAAAAGGTCTGTCACTTTTGAACCGACCTTTTGCAAAGGGCGCGGCAGCTCGGCCGGAAGAGTAACTATAAATCGGCAATCTGCCGGTCCATCCACTTGATCTTGGAAACAAAACTGCTCCGGACCGGGGCCGCTTCGCCGTTGAGGGTGAAGTACTCGTTACCCCAGAGGGCAATGTCGCGCCTGGCACTTTCCCGTATCTGGTCCACCATCTGGTTCAGGTAGTCCACAAAGCCGATGTACCGGTCGTTGCCGAGGAGATTGTCCCGGTAGGCCGGCCAGCGGGCCTTCACGGTCTGGACGAAAACGGGGTCCTTGAACAGGTACTCATAGTAGTACATGTCCTTGGAATTGAACGCCCTGTGCACTTCAAAGAGCTCCTGGTCCCAAAGCGGGCCCGCCTTGAGCCGGGCGACCGTCCCGGGAGGGCTGTCCACCCCGTCGCGGCCCTTGTACATCTTGACGCTGCGCGGCTTGTATGCCTCGTAGTTCCCTACCGTTTCCAGCACCATCCAGTACTCGGCAAAACTGTCGATGTCCAGGTAGTCCGCATAGCGGCTCCCCCCGGCGGAGCCAATTTTCAGGATCTCCGCCTCCATGTCGTTGATGAAGCCTTTGATATAGTCGAACTGCTGGGCAGGGACCTCCTCGTCAGGCGATTTGAGCTGGACAGGAAGGCCGAAGCCCGAAGACATGAACTTATACTCTTCGTCATAAAGCTCGTCATATTCAAGGAGATAGCCGCCGGATACCTCCGGATAGGCAATGTCCGTCTTCTTCAGGGAGGCTATATCCACCCGGTTCCGGTCGATCTTGATCTGCTCGCAGAGGTAGTACAGGCCCATGAACTTGCCGTTAAGGACCAGCTCCACGAAGCAGCCCCTGGGCGCCCATCCCAGGGCCGGCGCACGCCGCGTGGCCTCGAACATGAGGGCATTGCCAATGAAGCCCCGGTAGAGCGCCAGAAGTACCCACCGCCTGTGGGGAGGCATGCCCAAGAGGCCTTGTTTGTTGTTCAGTTTCAAGGCATAAGGCTTCTTCGGGTACTTGCTCCAGGTCCAGTTTCCCCTCCCCCGGATGCCCGTAGCGCCCACTTCCGTGAAACTTCCGTCGGGGTTGCCGATCCTCATGGCCGAAGGCCGCCAGGTCACCTTGTCCCTGATGGTTCCCGGTTCGTCGGTCCGGATGGCCACCACCGGAAGCTGGGTGGTGATGACCCGGACGGTATACTCTTTCGTCCTGCCGTCTTCCGACTCCAGCACGTATTTCTTTCCGTTCCGGTACGAGGTAAAGTCGTTCGCCGTCTCCCCGCTCACCTGCGGTTCTCCGTCCACCGTGACGTTCAGGGCATTGTCCTCGAAGCAGGCCACCAGTCCCTTGAGCTCCGTTCCGGAAGGGACGAAGACGGTAATGGCGCCGCCTGTGGTGTCAATGGCATGGAACTCCCTACCGTCCACCAGCACCCGGAAGTTGGCGAGGTCCGTCCCCATCGTCCCCTCCAGGACAGCCGGTTCCTCCCGGCTGCAGGAAGACAGCACGAAGAGAAGGGCCGACAGGACTGCCAGGCCCATCTTAATCCTATGACGGACGGCGCACATGCTTATCAACGGGTCGATTGTGGCATCAAATTTCGCAATAATCTGCCAGGATTGCAAATCGTCCTTTATGCCGCAGCCCCGCCCGGCTAACGCTGCTTCCCGGCCTCCAGCTCCGCAATCCGGGCCTTCAGGGCTGCATTCTCGGCCCGGAGCCGTTCCAGCAGCGCCTCTTCGGCGTTCATCTCCTCCAGTCGCCGGCAGAGCTTGGCAAAGCCGTGGGCGACGCGGCGTCGGATGGCCTGGACGGTAGTTATATTGTTCATTCTCAGGGGCATGGCAGCCACGCGCATGTTGCTGCGCAGGTATTCCACCAGGTACTGCCCGTCCTTGTCGCCAGGGCCGAGGGCCTTCTCCACAAACTGGTAAAAGCCTTCCCGTGCCTTACCCTGGACGCCGTCCGCGTTCCGGAGGGTATTGATGATATCCAGGTCGCCTTCCAGGTTGTCCAGGACGAACTGGAGTTCTTTCTTCTTGGCGTCGATTTTCTTGCGGATTTCAACGGCTTCGGGGTACTGGTCCGGCCCCGGATGCTCGATGTGCCTGGGCCAGACCTTGGGAAGGAAAGCGTCGGTGTATTCCTTTTCGCGCGCGGCCCGGACGTCGGGAGCCAGAAAATCCTCGTAGTACTTTTTCACTTCCCGGGAGTCCTGCAGGCCAAGTTCTTTGGTGAGCTGCCTGTAGGAAGTGCCGGCTTCAAGGGCCCGGACGGCGTAGGTGTGCCGAAGGTCCGAGAGGCGGATGGGCGGCAGGAGGAGTTCGTCCAGCACTTTCAGCAGGCGGCCGCGAAGTCCGGTGGGCGCCATCTGCTTGGATTTGCCGGTCCAGAGGTAAAGGGCGGGCAGGGACGCCAGCTTCCGCAGATAGATCTTCTGGCGCTCGTCCACGGGCACGTACCGGTACGCAGCTTTGCGTTTCGACACGGCCCCGCGCTCCGTCCTCACGCGAATCCTGCCGGCGCCCAGCTGGACGTCCTCCCATTTGAGGTCCATCACCTCGCCGGCCCCTATGCCGGTCGTGAGCATGAGGAAAAGGCAGAGGTGCTTGGGGCCGGGATTCTCCACGAGAAAGCGCTCCAGGCGCGCCTGCTCTTCCGCCGTAAGGATGGTCGCTCCCTTCCGCGCCTTAGGAGAGCCGATTTTGATGTCCCAGTCGGGCGCCGGGCATTCGCCCATGGCTGCACCATACTCAAGGATCCTCACCAGCAGGCGCCGCATCTTGTAGATGGCCGATTCAGAGAACCCCTCCCCCGCCAGCTTCTCCATAAAGGCACGCACCTGATCCTCGCCAATCTCCGTACTCCCCCCGAAGAAAGGCTCTATCTGCGTGACGATGAAATGGTCATACAGGCCGAGCGTCTCCTGGCTGAAGAGCTCGCCGTTCTCCTTCTCCCACCGAAGGGCCAGCTGATATAAAGGGCTTTCCTTGCTCATATCTGTGCGTTCCACCGCCTTAAGCGCCATTGCTTAGGACGCGTAACTGCAAATTTAAGAAATTCTCCCGAATCCGCCATCGCCTTTCATAAAGACTGTTTCCTTCTGCGTATCAGCTATTGGGCAGAAAGTGCCCGGGCCATTCGGTCAATGCACCGCTTTTTCTCGGTATATCCGGGATGCACGTACAGGTCCAGCGTGGTGGAAATGGAGGCATGGCCGAGTATGGCCGATACGGTCTTGTAGTCACATTTACTCTCAATACATCGCGTGGCAAAGCTGTGGCGCAGTGCATGGAAGCGGATAGGCGGGATGCCCAGCTCACGCAGGATTTTCAGGTAATAGTCCCGGTAGTACCGCGGCTCCAATGGCCTTGCCTCGTTGGAGACGACGAAGTATTCCGGATCCACAATCTTCCGGAGCGGCCGGATCAGTCCGGCCAGTGCTTTCGTGAGGGGGATATCACGGACCGAGGCTGCCGTTTTGGGCGTGCCGATGGAGAGGCGGTACACCTTCTCCGCACCGTCAGATATCCAGATCCGCGACACGGTTTTCCGGATGTGGATTTCGCCGGCGCCAGCATCCAGGTCCTTCCATTGCAGGCCGCAGACTTCGCCGATGCGAAGACCTCCGTGCAGGCAGATAAGGAGGCCTAAGTTCCTGAATGAAAAATGGTTCTGCAGGTACTGGAGAAGCCGCTTCTGCTGCGGTACGGTCAGAACGGGACAGGCCTTTTTCTCTTCGGCCGATGTTGGGAAATGCACCCGGAAGTCAAGGTGCTGCCATATTCCCATCTTCTCTCCATAGCGGTGGATCATCTTGAAGATGAGGAGCGCGTCCTTGACCGTTTTTACGCTTAGGCCCTGGTCCAGCAAGTGGCGGGCATACGCCTGAAGTTCGTCCTCCGCAATGCACGTCCGTCCGCCGAAATACGGCAACAGATGCTTGTTGAGGTGATGGACATAAGCGGCATAGCTGGAAGGTTTGACATACTGACGTTTGTCGATCTTCCACAGGGTGGCGACATGGGAAAAGGAAATCGGTGTCATAGCGCTTTGAAATTTTGGTTAAGAGCCGGATAATAGCAAAATTTCAAGAGAAAAGACGCGACCAGGCCGCCCAGGCACCAGCCGTATAAGAAATGGCAGCCACTACTGTTGTGACTGCCACAATTGTCTGATGATGTCTGGAACCCATCTCTTCCGGCTTTCCTGCGAAGGTGGCCATATTTTTCAACAAATACAACCAGCTCTCCTCCGGAGTCAGCACGCCCAGGGCAGGTTCTGGCATATCGTGCCAATTCTTGGGAGTTCTCTGTGCCAGGTCGGTGCGAGTTGCGTTTCAGGTCAGGGCCGGTTGCGTTCCCGGTCAGGACAGTATACGTTTCAGGTCAAGGCCGTTTGCGTTGCAAGTCTGCGTTTTTCCTTCGAACTGAAACGCTATACGCGCTGAGAGGCCGATTTGCGTTACAGTTCAGCCCTAAAATGCAGACCTGAAACACTCCCGGCCCCCACCTGCAACACTTCCAGCGGCCACTTGTTCACGAGATCCCTTTCTCCCGACTCTCGGTCTGGATCTCTTCGATTTGTTCTCCGGTTATCATATAACTGTTGGTTTGATATTAGTGGGACAAAGTTACATCCTGCTTGGTCAAACCAACAGTCGTACTTCATCGTATGCTTACATACGCAAAATATCGGTCGTGGGAACGAAACAATAGTGGCAGCCACTGTAATTGTGACTGCCACTGAGAATTGGTGAGAACTCATTAAAAGTTCTGGAAGGTTTGCCAGGAAGTGTTAGATTCGGCAGCCTTTTCAACGCCGGCAGAATTGGTGCCGGGCAGGTTGGTGAAGAGGTCAAAACCGGTCCAGGCTTCAATCTGGTCGACACTAACAACAAAGTCGGTAAAGCTTTCTGCGGCGGTATACTCCCTATGATTCAACCAGAATCCGATTGTCGACGCACGGGTAATCTCATTCCTGGTATACTTAACCTTGAGGATCGCTTTCCAGTAATAGTTCGGTATAGGCAGGCTGGATGGATTCGCATTCTTGCCGGATGCCCCGGTAAGGTAATTAATGGTTTCACTGCCACCTACTTTCCTGTACACAGGTCCCGTGACAACATATACTACTTCACCATCTTGGGTTACCAGATTTCGCACCGCTGTTTCCAAGTTGCCCCATATGCTGCCGTTGAACTTTTCCTGCAGCTGAGGGGTCTGGTTCGTGACATAGTATGTCTGGGCATTCATTGTGTCATCACTCTGCCGGTCTGCATTGGGGATCTGATGGCCACGGGAATATGCACTATTCCCGTACATGCTTGTATAACTACCATCCGATGAACGTACCTTAACCTGGTAGGTATTCGTGATGTTCGGATTGTAAATCCAGTTGTGCGTGCTGGGATTACCCGATTTATGCGAATAACTCAAAGGGTAGGCCGTCCAAAGGGAGGCATAGTAGTTATAGCTGTAGTTGTAGCTATAGTTCCGGTTGGCATCCGTGTTTCCGCCGCTTCCGTAAAAAGCGCCCACATGGTCTTCATTCCCAGTCGTTGCAGGAAGTTCCAGCCATCCGGAAGGTGTGAAGTCTGAAGCCTTGCCGGTAGTGAAACTGCGCACTTCCCCATAGCATGGTACGGCAGTGGAAGTGGCCGTATCCCATACCTGAACGTACGCCTGGTAATAGTATGTCTTAGAGGCGATTAGGCCTTCCAGAAAGAAGTCAAGGCTGCCTGATGAACCGACTTGGCTTCCGAGCTGGATGTCATTGTTCAGATTCTCTTCATCCTCACCCCACACGAAACCGCTTGCGTATACAGTCCCTGTCGCTCCTGAAAAAGAGCCCAGGAGGGTTGCCCCTCCTGAACTCAAATCATTAACGGAGCCTGTGGACACATTTGCTGTGGCCGTCGGGCCCCCGGAGGTTCCGCCTCCGGATGGGGGTCATTCAGTATATGTTACGACAATTGATATCGTGCGAGTACCATTACCATTGTTGGTTAAAACGACAGTCGTTGCTGAACCTGTCCAAATACCATTATTACCACTAACACTATAACTACCTACATCAGCCGAGAAATTTCCAGGATAATTACCACTGTTGATTATTTCTATTCGAGTAATGGTAGCACCTGTAAATGTAACAGTACCTCCATTTTGGAATCGAACCTGTCCACTCTTATTCGTATTGGCTGAGGTAGCAGTAATAGTTATAGGATTTTCAGTATGAGCTCCATTCCAGCCACCAGTGACTGTTTCAGTGAAGGAGGAAAAATCAAAAGTGACACTCTTCGAACCGGAAGATACAGTAATACTATCATCTCCATATTCCGAAGTAATCCAAGGATTATTGTCTCCAATACTTCTAACAAATACAAAGTACTCAACACCAAACTCAATTGAGAACTCAAATGACGTTGTATTGTTATCTGTGGTTTCTTCTTCGTCAACAATAATGTTTGAATCCTCGTCAAGGACGTAAAACTGATACTTGGTAGCATCATTATTCTTAGCCCATGAAACGGTGACTTTCTTTGTAGAAGAATTGCCCTCGAGGTTAATTACGGGAGTAGCTAATTTGGCGGATTTTTGCGATACAGTAATATCATCAGAATCCTTGCTGTCTGCAGTTCGTGTAACGCAGAAAATGTCCAATACTACAGGAGAAGCGGTCGCATTATTTCCGGTAGCAGTAATAGTTACAGTCTGTTTTTGATTATCTGAGTAAGTAAAACTATTAGGTGAAACAGTAAACCCATTAAGAGACGAATCATCGATCGTCCAATCGAAATCAGATGTTACTGTAATAGTTGTAGTTGCTCCGGAATTTGCATTTAATTCAACAGATGTCCTTGATACTGTAAAGACATCGGCGACTTGACTGACAGTAATAGTCCCTGAATGACCATCTCCATCACTAATAGTAATGGATCCATCAACGGCAGCGCCACTATAGTTAGGCGCAAGAGTATAAGTAACGGTGGCACTACTCGTAGTTATTGAACCAACCGAAGCAGCGGTTACGTATGTGCCGTCAGGAGTCGCAGTGAGTACAGGTGCCGAAGCAAAGTTGGATAGCACAATGTCCTTTGTGAGTCCAGCTCCGCCGCGTGCAGAAGCATCACTAACCGTAGTGTTGCTGATTGTAGGCTCAGATGTTGTAGTTGTACCACCAAGTTTAAACACATACCAAGCGCCAGAACGTTGAGAAGTTAATGCGGCCGCAGTCGCTATTTGGTCAACAAAACTTTGCGCGGATCCATCGGCATAACCTCTAATAGATGGACCAGTATAATAACGAATACTACGGCTGGCATCTTTGTCCGTTAGCTTATAGCAATTAGATGCGCTTAAGAACGAAGGGACGTAGCAGCGTTCTGCTCCATTTGTATTAATCTGTGCGGCGGAACCGTTAATGTAGTTGCCTTTAGAATTCTTTAGGCTGAATCCTGTTCCGTTGGTTTCTGCCTCAAATACATAATCTACACTCGGGTTGGTAATTTTGCCTCCAGAAATCGTAAGAGCAGATTCGGTCAGGTTACTAGAACTACCGGCATTGTTGATAAAGTAGTATGTGTTGTCTGTCGACTGTCCGCCCTTGATGGCAAAGATATATTTTCCACCATCTTCAAAAGCCCCGTCAGATTCAACAAGCTCATAAACCTCATCAGCTTTGTCGTATGCAAAATTGATTTTTTTCATCTTTCCAGCAGTGAAACTCACATTGCTAGATAGAGTGATATTCTTTTCATAACCGTTCACTGATACTTTAAGCGTTTTCTGATTCTCAGATGTGGCTACAACTGTGAATGGCTTGATACCGATGTAGAAGGATGCAGTCTCATTTTTATTAAGTGCTGTACCTTCGTTTACGGTAAGATTTGCCGTTTCGCTGGTATAAGAGTTATAGTCGGCATAAGTCATTGATGAGAAATTGATGACATATTGTCCGACGATCGTAGTTCCTGTGGGAGCAGTAAAGGAAACACTGGAAACGGTTAATGGTGCATCGTTCTTATTAGTCACCTTGACTTCAATAAAAGATGCAACATGATTCATCGTGATGGAAGGGACGGCATCATAAGCTACACCTGTAGCTTTTCCGTAAAGAGGGAAATTTGTCCCGGACAGGTGAGATGTTGAACTATTGCCAGTTTGTACCTGAGACTGATCAGAACGTTTGCCAAAGTAATAGCGTCCTTGTCCTTCGCTGTTGACGGGGCTATCAGTATGACTATTATAAGGATAAATCAAATACCAGTCATATGTATCCCCAGAAACCGGAGGATTTTCAGAACTGATAGTCCCAGTAAAGCGACCTGACGCAATATCTTCAGAAGCAATGGTGAATTGTCCATCGCTAATATATGTACTACCACCGGATACAGCATGAAATACATTAACCCCATCGTCTGCTTTCCAACTGGTAACCATACCAGAAATCGTGGTTTTCGTATCAGCAGGATTAGCAAACAACTCAAATGGAATACCCTCTTTTACGGAAGGTTGAACATTATCAATGGTTGAGTCAATCTCTTTAGTACAATTAGTCAGCGACAATGCAACTGCTAACATCCCAATAACAAAAAATGCCTTTTTCATAATCTACGTCATTAAGATTTAACAGTATAACTCGTCATCATCATAAGTGATGTTCTGAATAGGCGCTCCATTGACGCTATTAGTAAGGATGCCGCCCTCGAATCGTACCACGAGGATTTCGGCCTCTGGGGCCAAATAATCGAGATGTTTTTGTTTCATAATGTTATGGTTTAAAAGTAACTAATTTTCAACACCTTACGTAGTGCGAACCACCGTCCTAAGCAATGGCGCTTCATTCGCGCCGCCGTCTTAATATAACGATTGATCTGCTACACCCCTGCTCCAAGCCACAAATATATGCATTTTGGGGGTGGTTTCCAAGTAATTTTGGCGAAATAATCAGCAAAACTTATTCACCGGTTTTTCAACATATCGACTATCGGTAAGGATGCATGTGGCGCCACATTCCTGGCGCAGGTCTGCCGATGTTTTGGTGCCGGTCTGCTAGGTTTTTGGCGCGAGTCTGCTGAAACCGTTCAGGCCGGCGCCGCCGCACGCTCTCCGTGGCCGATTCGCGGAGCGGGTCTGCAGGGTTTCAGCAGACCTGCGCCGCGGAAGCCGCGCCAAGGCGGAAGGCGGCATCGTGATGGTGGGCAGCTTTCTCAACCATCAACTGGACCCGCAGCTGATGATGCCGCCCAGGAGTTCGCCCGCCTGTTCAAAGACCTGGGTATCAACAAGATTGTCACCATCGAGGCATCCGGGAAGACAATTCCCTGGAACTGGCGTAAGGTTCCCGCTCAAACGCCGGAACGGAGCACCAGCAGGCGGCTCTGGTGCGGGTCGAGGGTAAGGGTGCGGGAAGGTTCGGGAAGGCCGCTCCAGAGGTCTATGGCCTCCACAGGGCCCTGCAGCCCAAGTTCTTCCGGATCCACATCGGCGGCAACGGGCTCTTCGCCCAGGTTGAAAACGGCCAGGTAGCGCTCTCCGCTTAAACAGTTCACCGAAGTGATGGCCACCAGCTCCCCTCTCCGGTAAAGCTGACGGACCTCTCTTCCTTCCCGGTGCATCCGCAGGACCTCCCGGTTGGTCAGGAGGCTCAGGGTGAAGGGGTCCATGGAGGGCAGGTCGCCTCCGAACATGAGCGGGGAGCGGAAGATGCAGAAGAGGGTCATCAGCGTGTACTGTTCGTCCCGGGTAAGCCGGGAAGGACGGTCTTCGCCCCGCTCTCCCCGGATGCTGATGCGCCCGAGGGGAATCATGTCGCAGTCTGGCCAGGTACCGTCGCCGATGTACGGGTACCACCCCTGAGCCACATCGACCAGTTGCGGGATGTACCACCACTGGTCCCAGACATCGTCCACCATCCGCCACATGTTGGCATGGGTGCTCACGTGCTCCGCCGCTTCCAAGGGCGTCGCCCCCGGAGAAGTGCTCAGCACAATCGCCCTTCCGGACGCGTCGATGGCCTTTCGCAGCGCCTCGATCTCCTCCTTATGATAGATGGGGGCCGACAAGTCGTCGCACTTGATGAAATCTACGCCCCAGGAGGCATACAGGTCGATGATGGAATTGTAGTACGCCTGCGCCCCGGGCTTGGACATATCCACTGAATAATTGTCCCTGAGCCACTTGCACTGTTCCTCGGGAGAGTAAATCTGATCGGCCGTGATGCCCGGAGCCCCATAGACAGGCAGCTGCTCGCGGACCGCCTTCACGGGAACGCCGCGCATGATATGGATGCCGAACTTGAGCCCCAGTCCGTGAATATATTCGCCCAGCGCCTTGAATCCCGACGGAAAACGGTTGGGTGCGGGAAGATACCGTCCGTACTTGTCCATGACATAGACCGGATCGTCCTGGTTGTAGCCGCCCGCCCGGTCATTCGCGACGAACCAGCGGATATCCACCACGACATACTCCCATCCGTAAGCGGCGAGATGCTGCGCCATATAATCGGCATTGGCCTTGACCTCGTCTTCGGTGACGGTGGGCCCATAGCAGTCCCAGCTGTTCCAGCCCATGGGCGGCGTGGGCGCCCACTCCCGGAAACCGGTGCGGCTCCGGCAAGCGCCGGCAAGGAGAAAAACGAGGACGATAAAAAGCAGGTGTTTCTTCATAGTGTCTGTGTCGATGCTTGAATGGACAAAGATAATGAAAAAAGCCGATGCCAGGATGGGCCGTCTTTTGTAAAGCGTCTTTACAGCCGTGTCAGGTTTCTTTACACTTCCCGCCCTCCCCTTTTGGACTAAACGCCTGGCTTTTAGCCATATACATATATCGGCACGGGAGTTGTGCTTGCGTGTGCGGGAATAAATGTGTAAATTTGAACGCGAATATGGTTTCCAAAAAAGGAAAAATACTGATTGTGGACGACAACGCCGGCATCCGCCGGACGCTGGAAATTCTTCTGCCCATGCAGTTTACGGAGGTGAAGACCCTCCCCTCGCCGGCAACGCTGGTAAACGCGCTGGAGCAGTTCCGGCCGGACGTGGTGCTGCTGGACATGAACTTCAACACCAGCATCAATACCGGAAACGAAGGCCTCTACTGGGCCGGGGAAATCAAGAAGATGGTGCCGGAGGTGGAGGTGGTGCTCTTTACGGCCTATGCCGATATCGCCCTGGCGGTGGAAGGGATGAAGCGGGGGGCGTTTGATTTTATCGTGAAGCCCTGGGACAACGACAAACTGATGGCCACCCTAACCGCCGCCCGCGACAAGGCCAGGAAGGCGATGGGGAGGGATGCTTCGGGCTCCGCCCTCAGAATAACGCATTCAGAGCGAAGCGAAGAATCCATGTTCTGGGGCTCCTCCAAGCCCATGGCAGCCATCCGGAAGACGCTGGAAAAGATTGCGCCCACAGATGCCACGGTGCTCATTACCGGCGAGAACGGAACGGGCAAGGATATGCTGGCGCAGGAAATCCATGCCCACAGCCTCCGGAGCGGAAAACCCATGGTGGCCGTCGATGCCGGAGCCATCACCGAAACGCTCTTTGAAAGCGAACTCTTCGGCCATGTCAAGGGCGCTTTTACGGATGCGCATACAGACCACGTGGGCAAATTCGAGCAGGCCGACGGCGGGACGCTCTTCCTGGACGAAATCGGCAATATCCCGCTGCACCTGCAGGCTAAACTGCTGCGGGCCATCCAGAACCGGAGCATCGTAAGGGTCGGCGGCAACGAGGCCCGGCCCGTCAACATCCGGCTCATCTGCGCCACCAACATGGACCTGGAGCAGCTGGTGCGGGAAGGGCGCTTCCGGGAAGACCTGTACTACCGCATCAATACCGTGCACATCGCCCTGCCGGCGCTGAGGGAGCGGAAAGAGGACATTGTTCCGCTGGCGCAGCTGTTTCTGGAAAGGTTCGCCCGAAAATACCATCGCTCCTTGACGGGAATCGCTCCGGATGCGGTCCGGATGCTCACTGAAGGCCGCTGGAGCGGCAATATCCGGGAGCTGCAGAACTGCATCGAGAAGGCAGTCATCCTTTCTGAGGGCAGCGAACTGACGTCGAAAGATATCCAGCTGGAGTCGGCGGCCAAACCGGTCGGAACTACCATCAAGGCTGTGAGCGAGGCCGAGGAAGAGCGGATGATCCGCCAGGCCATGGACCGCACGGACGGCAACATATCCGCTGCGGCCAAGATGCTGGGCGTGAGCAGGCCCACGCTGTATGCCAAACTGAAGAAGTACGGTTTGTGACCACTTGGCAAATCATACTGCTCTGCACCATCGTCGCTATCCTGGCGGCGGTGATTGCTACTATCCGGACACGCCAGAAGGACATCAAGAAAGTCGCCTATATGATGGATGCCCTGGAGGACGGGGAGCTCAACTTCCGCTTCCAGGACAAAAACAAGTTCAACCGTACGCTCAACCGCATCCGGACCATCTTCGAGAAGCAGCGGCAGGCCCATGAGCAGGACTCCTGGACCAAACTCATCCGCGTACTCACGCATGAGATCATGAATACGGTCTCCCCTATTGCCTCCCTATCCGATGCCATGGCCAAGTCCGTGGACGAAAACGGCCACAGCGAACTGGATATCAAGGCCGGACTGGAAACCATCAGCGATTCATCGAAAAACCTCATCGGCTTCGTGCAAACTTACCGGCAGCTCTCCGGGGTGGCCAAACCTGTGCGCAAAGCGATTGATCTTCAGGAGCTGATGGATAGTGTCATCGGCCTCAACAGCGAGTTTACCGCCAGCCGCGGGGCTACCTGCCAATATCGGCCGGAGGAGGATGACCTTATGATTTATGCCGATGAAGGCCAGATCTCTCAGATTCTCATCAACCTCATTAAAAACGCCCTGCAGGCAGGTGCCAGGCACATCGACATCGCCGCCAGGATGGGGAAGGACGACGAAGTCATCATCCAGGTAGCCAATGACGGCGAGCCGATTCCGGTATCGGCCCAGGAGCAAATCTTCGTCCCGTTCTATACCACCAAAAAGGAAGGCTCCGGCATTGGCCTGTCCCTTGCCCGGCAGATCATGCGTCAGCACAACGGAAGCATCGACCTTGTCCGGAGCGATGTGAACCAGACGGTATTCCAACTCATTTTCAGATAGAGTATTATTTGCCCATTGAGGTGGCGGCGCGGGTGAAGCCCGTGGCCTTTTCCACTTCGTCCAGGGTGAGGTCGCCGATGTTGCGGGAGAGCAGCAGCGAAAAGGTTTGGGCGAAGAGTTTCTCTTTATTGTTCTCTCTCATTGCCAATCATGTGCGCTTGCACAAAGATACGCACTATTTCATCCATTTTTGCATACCGTTTGGTATGTTCATAACATACTTTTTAGTATCTTTGCGGCCTTGTTTGATGAGAAAACTTAAAACAAAGGAAAAATGGAAAAATTTAAGCACGTATTGTATGAAGCCCCGACCATGACGATTGTCGAGGCAAATGCGGAAAGCACGATTCTCTCCGTCTCCTGTGATGCACCGCAGTATGAAGGACCAGAAGACTTTTAGGAGGAGGACTATGAAGCATATCAAGTTAATAATCCCTGTATTTCTGGGCCTGAGTATGGCCCTTGCCTCCTGTGCG
>JAEEGL013057746.1_pt1 | contig 42662 bp, 33 predicted proteins | sample 9134231 | NCBI WGS metagenome assembly JAEEGL01 (sample SAMN16246548, study PRJNA631951) | gut metagenome | biome: gut microbiome; feature: rumen; material: fiber-attached | host: Bos | place: Iran: Karaj | collected 2018-10 | reverse complement strand
CCATTAACATATCCTTGATAAGGCATCATTGTCATATAACCAAAAGTATAACTTTGACTATTATAGTTCATTCTTTCTACTTCACTAATTTTCTCATATTTAAAGAATGTACTAAGTAAATATTCCTTATATTTACTATCCTTAAATTCCTTTTCATAACTCATATTATACTTATTAAGTATACTCTTAAAAGTATTATCATTCTTAACTGTAAGAACATAATTCTTATACATATCGCTAAGATGATATACAATATTCAAATCATTCTCTAATATAGTATTTAAATACAAATTACTAGGAATAGCCGCATACGTAATATCTTTACTCTTAAGTAATTTAACCACTTCATCAATATCTTTACATGCCATATACTTAACCGTATCATTGCTATCTAAATAATATCTAACATCATTTGTATCATCATCTAAAACACCAATAACAGTGTCATTAATATCTCTTACATTATTGATGCTTTCTTCTTCGAGTGACACTAACACATAATAATCCTTATAAAGTAAAATATCTTCATTACTAAGTTTATCACCAAAATTAACTATTCTAAAAGACACATCCTTTAAATTAGTACTTCCCCCATTTAAATATGATACCCTATTAAAAGAAATATCATACGTTTTAGTAAATTCATCAAGAAAAGAAAATATTATTCCTTCTCCATCTAATCCATATACCGGTACATCATTATATACACTTACATCAATTACTTTACTACTATGATTATTTAGCCAATTCTTTTCAAGGATTGAAAAACTAGAACTGTCTTTAGTATAATTCAAGATAAAAATAACCAATGATATCGCGAATATTAAAGCTATAACCGATAAAATAATTATTTTATTTAGCTTATTATTCTTTTTCATAATTAACCTCTAGTCCAACTAATCTTTTCTTTATCCGGATGTTTTGTACCAGCCATTGTCCATGGTTGTTTTTCATCATCCTCTTTTGCTTCTTTATTCTCCGTAATTAAAAACTCAAAATCATAATCTTTTACTACTTCTTCAGAATATTCTAGAATAGATTTGCTAGCAATTTCCTTGGCTTTATCCTTACTAGTTCCTTCTTTTACATACATTATCGTATAGATAATCTTTCCTTGGATACGCAAGCTAGCTTTTTCAACTTCCTCATTTTCTAAAATCTTTGTTCTAACACTTTCTAATGTATTACCCTTTACATCAGTAATTCCATTAAGCCTATCACCATATTCTCCCTTACCAGTTGAAAAAATCATTCTGGAAAATATTGCAAATATAACAATTAATAATATTAAAGTCAACCCACCTATAATAGCAAGTCCTTTGTGTCTCTTTATAACATTCATTTTCATTCCTCCACTCTATTTTTAATTATACACAAAATTTACTAATTTGTCCATTACATTATATGAATTAATTATGAAAAAGAAAAAGACTTAGTTAATAAGTCTTTCTAAACCTCTTCTTCCGTTGATTCTTCATCAGGAATTGGTATTTCTTCGTAAAAAGCAACCAAAGTTATATCACTTGTAATAACTGTATCATTATTGAATTCTACGCCGTTATAAGTCCAATATTTAAATATATACCCATCTTTTTCCGGAGTATCTAACTTAGTAAGTTTACTACCACTAGATACATATTGACTATTAATAACTGTTCCTCCATCACTATCAAATGTTACTTTAAAATATACGGTAGCACTATAATTAGCCTTAATCGTCGTATCACTATTAATTGGGGTATCAAAATTATAATTCTCGCCATTAATACTCCAGCCAACAAAATCATAACCAAATTTAGTTGGATTCTTTGGTCTACTAGGAATACTTCCCTTATTTATTTCAACCTGAACAACTCCCGTTCCCCCATTAAGATCATAAGTAATAACTACCCTGTTTTTTTCGAATTTTGCCACTAACAATATATCTTTCGTAATTGGTTCATCAAAATTATACAAAGTATCACCTGAATACCATCCTAAAAAAGTATATTTTTCTTTCTTTGGATCATGACTAGGTTTAGTGGCTAGATTACCTTCTTCAACTGTTTGTGTTTTTTTGGTATCACCATAGTCAAAAGTAACTGTATAGTTCTTTATTAAATTAGGTTTTTCAACCCAATTTGCCTCTAATGTAATATCACTTGTAACTGGTTTTTTTGTATCATAAGTAAGTCCATCTTTAGACCACGAAACAAATATATATCCATCTTTATTAGGTGTATCAATTTTACTTAAATTATCCCCTTTTTTAACGGTAGTACTTGCTAAGACTTCCCCTTGATCCATGAATGTAACTGTATATTCCTTAGTACATCCACTAACTAATAAAACTATTATTATCAATAACCACATTTTCTTCATACTACCAAATCCTATCTGTTAATTTAATTTCGTAATTTTACTAGCTACAATTTGATATTCATCATTTCGCCTTTCTACTTTTCCGTATATATTTATAATATCATATTTTTTTAAATTATTATTCATTTTATATACATCTGAAAACAATGTTACACTTATTTCTGTAAATTCATCTACTCCATCAAGAAATGCCATCACATCATTCTTCTTAGTTATTATCTCTTTTATTCTAGTAATTTCTAACGGTATATAAACATATTTTCCAAGATATTTAGTTATCTCCAAACCATTAATCATTTTATCATTTCGATATCTACTTACTGGATGATTAGATATATAAAACCCAAAAGAATCCATCTCATATTGAATTAGTTCATCTTTTGTATATTCTGGTAAGATATCTATTACTGGTTCATCTATTTTTACTAGTCCTTCATTACTTGCTAGTTCGGCATAATTAAGGACCATATCCATATTTAGTAATAAACTTTTTCTATTAATACCTAAATTATCAAATACTCCCGCTAAAACCAATGCTTCAATTATTTTCTTGTTCACTTGTTTATTATATGTTCTCTTAACAAAATCTATAAAACTTAAAAATTTACCTTTTTCTCTCTCATCAAGTATTACTTTAACTGCCGCCATTCCTACATTTTTAATAATAGTAAGCGGTGCTAAAATACCCTCTTCATCCATTATATAATTATTCATTGATTTATTAATATCTGGTGCTAAAACCTTAATACTATGTGTTCTAAGTTTAGCAATATAAGTACTACTTTTATCAGAGTTACTTACTACATTAGATAAAAGAGCTAACATAAAATAGCCATAAAAATGAGTCTTTAAAAAGGCCATTCGATATGCAATCATCGCATAAGCAACCGCATGTGATTTATTAAATCCATAATTTGCAAATTTAAGAATTAAATCATATATTCTTATTGCTAATTCCTGCGTATATCCTTTATTAATTGCTCCCTTAATAAACTTTTCTTTTTCTTTAAGGAGCATTTCTTCCTTCTTTTTAGAAATAGCTCTACGTAAATTATCCGCTTCTCCTAAAGTATATCCCGCTATTTTACATGCTATTTGCATTATCTGTTCCTGATAGATAATAATCCCATAAGTTTCTTTTAAAATATCCTCTAAATCAGGATGTAAATAATCAATTTTACTAGGATTTCTTCTTCTTTCTAAATAGGTAGGAATACTATCCATAGGTCCAGGTCGATATAAAGAAGTTGCCGCCACAATATCTGTAAAATCATTTGGTTTTAATTTTTGTAAAAACTTAATCATACCCGGTGCTTCAAATTGAAATATTCCTTCAGTATCACCTTTACCAAATAATTCTAAAGTATCTTTATCATTATTAGGAATATTTTCAAAAGTAATATTTATCTTCATATTATTTCTAATATTACTAATAATATTATCTATTAAAGTTAAATTTGATATGCTTAAAAAATCCATTTTAAGAAGGCCTAATGGTTCTAAATAGTCCTTTGCATAAGCACTCACCCAATAACCCAGTTGATTCTTATATAAAGGAATTACATCATTAATAGGTTTATTACACATAACTACTCCAGCTGCATGTACTGATACGTGTCTTGGGCTTCCTTCCAAATGTTTAGCAATATCATATACCATCTTCAATTCTTTTGAACTATCGTATAATTTTTTAAATCTAGTCCCCTTATTATAAGACTCATCTAATGTATCAAAACTAGCCTTAGCAAAAGCATCGATTAATTTTTGATCGACATTTAGTACTCTCCCAACATCTCTAATAACCTGTTTAGCTCCCATTGTATTAAAAGAAATAATTCCAACTACTTTATCAAGACCATATTTATTAATAACATAATCAATTACTTCTTGTCTTTTTTCGGCATCAAAATCGATATCGATATCGGGCATCGTAACCCTACCCGGATTCAAAAATCTTTCAAACAAAAGATTATATTTAATAGGATCAATATCAGTAATACCTAATGAATAACTAACTAATGAACCAGCTGCTGATCCCCTTCCAGGTCCTACCATTATTCCATGTTTTTTAGCATATAAGACATAATCATAAACAATTAAAAAATAATCATTAAAACCCATATCATTAATTATCTTAAGTTCATAATTAAGTCTCTCTTCATATTCTTTACTTACATTATTATTTAATCTTTTCTTAAGCCCTTTATTACTAATATCATGCAAAAAATTATAACTATTAATATCTTTATCATATACCGGTAACAAATTAGGTGTATATTCAATCTCTACACTACAGTTATTAATAATATATTCCATATTACTTTTATCAGTATAATCTATTATACCATTAAGTTCATCTACCTTATATAAGTATTCCCCCTTGCGAGAATTTAACTCATATTCACCAATAATTTTCCCATCTCTAATCATATTGGCATAATCGATATATTTATATTCCTCTGGATACATATAGCATACATTATTAATAAATATTCTGTTACTACCAAGTTTATCTCGCTCTTTAATATCATTATAACCAATAAATTTGTCTTGATATATATTAAATATTTCTTCATCATAAGAAAAAGCAGGCATAATCAAAATAAGATTATCTTTATATTCCATTAAATCATTATTATCAAGTTCTTTTTCTGAATATAATGTTGATAATTTTATTAAGTTTCTATACCCGCTATTATTTTTAGCATATAAAAGAATTACCTTATCATTAATCTTTAATTCAAGGCCAATGATAGGTTTAATATCATTTTTTTTACAAGCTGATACGAATTCTATTACACCAAACATGTTACCTTCATCAGTTATCGCTAAAGATTTATAACCATAACTATTAGCTAAAGACACTAATTTATTGATGTCATTTAAACTATTTAATATTGAATAATTTGTTTTAACTTGTAACATTGTTGGCTCCATATCAGTTCCTTCTTTCTCTAGTTAAAAGCGCCACATAAAGTACATTACGAGTAGAACCGCAATAACTACAACTACGGCTAATCCGGCAATTGTTGAAAATCCTCCACTTTTGAATCCTACATCAGCTCCAAGAATTGATCCTTTGAACTTTTGGACTAATTTGTTTTGCTTTCTTTCTTTATGATTTGCTAATGTAAATCCGCCATTGATTCTTACATTACCATTGTCATTGCTGGTAGCAATCATTGTTTCTTCTCTACCATCATCATCCATAAAGTTTCTACTTAAGTTATTCATAATACCCTCACTTTCTCAAATTAACACTAATCATAGTCATATTATCCGTTAATTGTTTTATTCTTTCTATTATTCTTCTAGCTTTTACGCCATCAATTTCTCTTTTTGTATTAGCTAGATTTTCTTCCAATTCTTCAATTGTTAAATTAGATGTAAAGAACGTTGGTAATTTTTCTTCCATTCTATATTGAAGTATTGGCCCTAGTACTTCGTCTCTACTCCATTCAGTTACACTCTCAGCTCCAATATCATCTAATAACAAATATTCAGCTTTCTTTATTTGATTATATCTATAACTATATTCATCATTATCATTAAAGCATTCTTTTAAGCTCCTAATAAATTCAGGATAATAGATAATTGCTATTCTTTTTCCTTTCCTAGCCATCTCATTAAGTAATGCTGATAATAAATAAGTTTTCCCACAGCCAAAATTACCATTTAAATATAATCCTTTATGATACACACCTTTATCGCTATCACTAATAAATTCCTTTAACCATTTAATGACCGGATATCTTTTCTTATCATGTGTATCAATATTCTTTATTTTAGCATCTTTTATTTCTTTAGGAATATCAAAATAATATGCATTCTCTAAATATTGATTTTCCTTATCAAGAGCCAATTTATATTTACAAGGAACATATGCAAATTCTAATCCTCCATCAATATTATTGGGTGTAAACTTATATCCACAAACTTCATTTTTACATTCCATAATATTAGGACAATCCATACAATTCTTATGTTCTTTAGCGGCAATATCTAATTTAGAAGTATATTTAACTAATTCTTTTGTATCCATCTTAGTTTGATTAGCTATCTTTCTAAATATCATATCTTCATCATACTTTTTTTGATATATAGTTTCTAATTTGTAATTAGATACACCATATTTAACAAAGTCTTCTGCTTTATTCATCTTATCTAAACTCCTTTATGAAGTCTTCCATTTCAGCCATTTCCATTTCATTAGCCTCATCAGGTAAAATATTCTGATCAAACCATACCGGTTTCTTAACTTCATTAATCTTTTTAGACGTTGTTTTACTATTATAAGTTTTCTTATATGTTGCTTTTGCTATTTCCATAGCTTCTTCAACTGTTTCTATTTTCTTTCTACTCCACTGTCCCGCAATTGTCTCAATCAAATTTCTCGTTAATTTATTGTCATTTGTTTTAAGAACATAATCAACAAGCACATTAACAACTCCCGGTTTTAGTTTAAATTCCGTAAGTAATTCTTCAAGTAGTAAAGTATCTCTTCGACTAACTGCATTACCATTATTCTTACTCTTCAAGAAATCAATTGGACTAACTGTTTCAAACGTATATATCATTTTAGCAATCTTCGAATTATCACCAATTGGTTTACGTAAATACATTGGCTGAACCATTTCAACCATCGTTGGTAACATCCCAGAATTATCTACTTGATAATAATCACGACATACTTTTCTTAATTCATCACGATTAATACTTCCTTTTTCATTCAAACAACTTCTGATTATATCTCCCATCTTATGAACATCAATTTCATATAGATAAGCTAAAGACATAATCAAATCCTGCATATCTTTAGTAAATATCTTTTTATCAATATTTTTAGGCATTGCCTGAATAAGTAAATTCATATCAAAATCAGTATTAATATTTAATTTAAGTCTATTATATTTTCTGATATTATCATGATACATCTCTAAGTTATCACTAGGTTTAGACTTAAATACTTGATTAAAAGTATGCGTAATTTCAGTATATTCATCTTTATTTATCTTTGGTATTTTAAAATAATTATAAAGTCTTTCATATTCTTTTTTTCCAACATTATTATATAAAACAATATTAAAAATTGGATGAGAAAAGAATTCATGAGCTGATACTGGTGAATATAATTCATATATAAATTTTCCAACCGTATCTTTTTTATAATAAGTTTTAACTAATCCAATACCTTCAAGAATATTTCTAGCATTAACAAATTCACTAGATACAACATGTAAATTAGTTAATAAGTGATTATGTTCTAATGTTTCACTAACTACTTCTTGCTTATCCAAATCATCAAGTAGCATATTATATAGCATTATAGGTAAAGCACCAGTAATTGGTAAATAAAGCATATTAAGTATTTTTAAATCTTTATCCGTAATAACACTCTTATTAATAACTTCATAATTATCAGCTGGTAATACTTGAATATCCATCATAACCACCCTAACTAAATTATATAATACTTTAAGTCAATTTACAAGTTAAATAAGAAAAAACTGTGTAGAAACTACACAGTTAACTATAACTTACAGTGTATGGATCACTACTTGTTCCACTGCCACTCCATGTAGCCATAGGTTTAAGACTAACCATAGGTCGTACACCAAAGGCAACGCCCTCATAACTACTGAGAAAACGCCCATTATTACAAACGTACCACCCATTAGCATAACTGTTGTTGTTGATGGTAGAAGGCGACCCGGTCCAATAATTTTGATTAGTATATAAATAATATGAACTATTACTTGTACCAATTTTTCCTCCAGCCATCATTGCTTCATCAATCGTTATAAGTCCTACTGGATATGTTAATTTACCATTGCCAAATACATTTGATACCGTAAATGAGTCATTACTATTACATGTAACACTTGGTGAATAATATGCAGTTGCCCTGCCATACGAACTAAAATTCAAACTTGCCGTTGTACTTCCCCCATTTGGATTCCAACCACCTAAAGTATATATGCTTCTATCATTACACCATATTGTATCTTCAAGATTACTGGTATAACTTGTTAGGTTAGTACTATACCATGTATCGATTGCTGATTTTATAGTACTATTCGTCGTATTACTTGAACTATTTAGCATCTCATCTAAAGCCTGCCCAATTGTCTTTCCATTAGTTAGGGTTATATAATATGCATTACTTGATGTTGTATAATATACATAATATACACTTGAACATGTCCCTGTAGTATTTAAACATGTATAGTGATTATTATTTAAGGTATTATAATCATTTTCCCAAGTACCTGTTGTGTTGATCGTATCAACTAAAGTATAACTACTGCCATTCCATGTAACACCGTTACCATATTTATAACTCCTAGACATATTAACTGATGACATTGAAGTATATGCATACCTTGTTCCATACATATATCCGGCATCTGCTAGGCTTGAATAATTCGTATTAAACTTAGTTGTCGATGCCAGTTGGGTATCAGTTCCAGTCGTTGCTGTACATTGGTCATTATTGGTACCAGTTGGTACCCCATTATAAATTAGTTTAGTTCCTCCAGTACTGGTTGTCCTGACTATCTTCCAACAAAAGCCGCCAAATAGAACATTATTATCAGTTACTGCTCCCCTATAGTAATATATTGGATTGGTATCATTAACTGTTGGTTTAAATACATATAGTCCCTCTCCATTTGTTGAAGAAGATTTTTGTGCGAAGTTAATTCTTTTATACATATCGACTTCGGCTCCCCATTCGGTGTATGTTTTAGCTGGTTCTTGATCAGTACAACTACCAGTTAAACTTAATTTAAATGTTTGGTTCATGGTATTTGAATTTGTTTCTTTTTTATCTAACCAAATCCACAAATAATATGTATCATTAGATGTGCTTGCCGTATATCTTTCAGATTTTAATAACATTTTCTCGGTATTAGTCGTAGCTCCAACAAAGTTACCTTCTGCAACAATACTATGACGACAACTAGTACTATTGGTTGTTAAGACATATCTAAAGTTTTCACTGGCAGCTAAATTAGCATCTATTGAATTTACTTTCAAATTCATATCTAGATATATTGTCTTACCAGAGTCTTGTACTGTCTTCACTTTGACAGTTCTTTTTATGGCATGTTCATCATTCGTACAGTCCGATGGCATAAGTTGAACATTACTACTAGTGATATTACCTCCACCATCAGCCGAGCAACTAAATCCAGATGCTACCGTAAAGGATACAGTTGTTGCTTGAGCACTAGATGTAGACCATGTCCAGTAGGCAAATGTTGACCCAATAGCTAAACAAGTAATCGTTGCTGCAACAATCATAATTATAAACATTTTTTGTTTACCTGTCATATCTAACATCTCCTAGTATAAGTATATAATATATAAGACATTTTTTCAAGACATAAGAAAAAGTTAACTGCTAGTTAACTTCGAACATATTTTTGTATTTTATGTCAAAAAGGATTAACTTATAATAATATGCACTGATATAATTATTATTGGGTACCTTGGAATATCAAGTGCTTCTTCCTTTAATTTTCGTATGAATCTTGAAGGGAAGTAGATATTATGAGTAAAAAAGAAACTCTTTTATACAAAATAATATTTATTTTACTTATCATAATAATAGTTATATTATTTAAATAAATAAAAAGCACTTGATTTAGGATTTTATCCTATTTCAAGTGCAACCCACTAAGGGAGAGCATTTGGTCTCTGATCCAAGTGTACCCTTTTTTTATTATATGCAGATTTCTCCGCTTACATCCTAATTATAACATACATAATTTGTTTTTACAAGTTATTTAGTTACGATAAATCCAGTTGCTATTGGTCTAGTTTGTTCCATATTATCCCAGTTTAATGGACGATTTACAATCTTGTTTTCAATTACCAATACTGAAGAGTTTCCACCATCAAGGTTAGCAGCATTAACTGCTCCGTATTTAATCATTATATCGCATAGATTCTTCATATCAGTTCCCATGGAATCTATTCTTCTTCCATCAACTACAAGCATAAGGACAATACCATCTTTTCTCTGCCCAATAGCACTTCTTGGATGAATTCCAAATCCCCCATTGCCTTGAATAAATGATGATTTACCATTAACGACTAAGAATGGTCCAAATTCAACAGCATCTCTAACGCCATTATTGATTGCTTCCTGTGCTGAAACATCGCCTAAATAAAGTTTATTATCGTTAGTGAATCCGATTACTCCCCCACCATATCGTTTATTTCTAGATGACTGAACTATCTTACCATCTTTAATAACTATTCCTTCGGGTACTCCGCCATTAGATAAACCGTTAACATCCGCAAATGCTCCGCCATTGATAGCTACCACGGCATTATTTTCACGAGCCATATCAACTAAATATTGTCCATCACTGTATAGATATTTTGAGTGAACTACCTTTATCTTAGATGGATCATAAATAACAGCCATATAGGCATCAAAGTTATATCCTTTTACTTTAAAGTATTTATATACAGCTCCTTCTTCATGTTCCAAAACCATTCGGTCATATTCATCTTTATAAGTAAGATTATTAACACTACCATCATATATTTCAATTAAATCAGTATCTATTTCTTCATCTACTTCGATTACTTTATTTTTTGCTAATACTTCATCTATTAATTCATCGCTATAAAACCAAGTAGCTAAATATTGATGATGCATTGTCGTCATAGCTGTCGTTATCCAAAAATCTCTAAATCCATGCCATGGTCCATATAATAAGAATAAACCAGCACAAATACCGAAAAGAAATAACCCTATAAGGGTATTCCTAATTGGATGTTTCTTTTTATTTACCTTCATTATCGATTGCCCCCTCATAAATACCATCATTATCATAATCAATATACTCTAAATGTACCATATTAAATTGTGGTATATTTTGACTTTTATAACTATTGAATTCTGATATTCTAGTATTATAACCATTAATATCCCCGACATATAAATTAACTAATTTTTCATATGATTTACCATATGTATTACATATTTTATTAATACTTCCATCTTTATATAGATGATTACATTTACTACTTATTTCTTTTGCATTTTTATCTATCTTATTAATAAGAACATTATATTGATTAAGTAATTCTTCATATTCTTCTTTCTTTTTTAAAAAATTATCTAAATAAAAATCTTCCATCTCTTTAGCATACTTTTCTCTTACTTCATTATAAGCAGTTACATTATCTATTAACTGATTATAATTAGTATTTATAACATCCATATCTCTCTTTGTTGTTTTTGTATTATTAATATTTAATAATATAATTAAAGCAATAATTCCAGCAATTGGTATTATTATTACTAATCCTAAAACTAATTTTAACTTCTTATTCACTTCTATCTACTCCTTACTACACTATTATTAATTATATCATATTAAAAATTTTTTTCCACCCCTTTTTGTAAAAAAAAAGAAGACTTATACCAAGTCCTCCATATCTTCAATAAATTTTGTTTTACTTCTATTCATTTCTCTAACCATTTTTCTTAAATCACCACTTTTTAATCCCTGATATAATAGTGTTCCCATTACCCCTAGCATAAACATATATAATGAATTTTTAAATGACATATAATCACTCTCCATACTTATTATGAAGCATTTATTCATTATTATACATATTAACTAATAATTCCTTTAATGTTGTTCTTCTACTATCGATATAATCATTATTAATACCATATATTAATGCATTTGGATTACCCACTAAAATAAGTGAAGATTTAGCTCTTGTAACTGCTGTATATACTAATTTATTATAAAGCATTCTCTTATAAGTATTAGCAAGAGGCATTATAACCATCTTAAATTCCCCACCTTGACTCTTATGAACACTTATTGCATATCCATGCGTAATATTAATAAAATCTTTTGGGGCATATGTAACTCTAATACCATCAAAATTAATAGTTACTTCAACTTTTTTATTTCTAAAACTAATATCTTCAATATAACCAATATCTCCATTTGTTACATAGTTTTCACTATCATTAACTAATTGTAATATTTTATCACCAACACGATATGTAACTTCTCCACTCTTAATTTCATTTTTTTTAGGACTAGCCGGATTCATTACTTCTTGTAACATCTTATTTAAACTATCTATTCCATTAATCCCTTTATACATTGGTGCAAGCACTTGAATATCTTTATCGGTATATCCCTTATCTATTGCTTTAACAACTATATCATTAATAATATTCTTTATATTATCTTCACTGCAGGTAATAAAATTATAATCATCAAACTTATACAAAATACTCTCACTAATTTCTTTATTCTTAATTTGTCCTGCTAATGTTGTAATATAGCTTTCTTCTGTCTGCCTATATAATTGTTTAAGTCTTACTACATCAATTACATCTGAATCAATTAAATCCTTTAATACTTGTCCCTGACTAACACTAGGTAATTGATAATAATCCCCAATAATAATAATCTTAGCACTCTCGAGTGTTCCTTTAAGTAAATTACTCATTAATACCGTATCGATCATACTTCCTTCATCAATTATAATATACTCTTCCAATTTGGGATTATATTCATCATATTCAAAACTATTATTATCCTTATCCCATCCTAAATATTTATGAATCGTATATGCCGGAATATTCGTCGTTTCCATTAGTTTCCTTGCTGCTCTACCTGTTGGAGCTAACAAAGCAATTTTTTTAATATCAACATTCATTATTTCTGTAAGTAACCTAACAATACATCTAATAATAGTTGTTTTACCAGTTCCTGGTCCTCCCGTAATAATTGTTAAATTATTATTAATAGCTTTAACTATCGCTTCTCTTTGTGATTCATCATAAGTTATCCCCATTACTAATTCTAACTGCCTAACTTTATCCTCTAACTTAGGTAACTTACGTGTCTTTTTATCATTAAGTCTCTTAAATCTATTAGCAATATATTTTTCACTATCATATAATTCTTTTAAATAATAACGTTCCCCATTAACAACAATCTTACCATATTTTTCTAACTTAATAAGAATATACTTAAAATCTTCTATACTAATATTATCTGTATTTTTTACCATATAATCATACATTTCAGGTATTTCTAAATAAGTATCTCCTCTATTAAAAGTAATATCATTCATCATATATATAGTAAGTGCCATTAATCTTCTCTCATCATTAAGCATATAACCCATATTGCGAGCAATTTTATCTAATTCTAAAAACGATACATCAATATCATCTCTAAGTGTATATATATCTTCATCGATCACTTTAAGACTATTAACTCCATATTTTTTAATAATAGTACTTGCATTCTTTGTACTAAAGCCCATCTTATTTAGTTCCATCATAATCTTACTGGTAGCTTGATAATCTTCAAGGATTTCTCTAATTCTAATAGCTTTGTCTAATTTTAACCTAGGGATTCCATCTAATGCATGGACATCTTCCATAATTAGTTTAATTGCTTCAGTTCCAAGTTTATCTACAATCTTCTTAGCCGTGGCCTCTCCAATTGGAAATAAATCAGAAGATAAAAAGTCAACTAATTCATCCACTTCCGTCGGTAATATTAGTTCATAACTATTAACACTAAATTGTTCTCCATACTTTATATGATTAGTAAATTCCCCATGCATCTCATAATTAGCTTTATATTTAAGATCATTAAATATTCCTGTAAAAGTTATTACCCTATTTATATATTCAGCTATATCACTATCTTTTACTCTAAGTAATCCTACCGTATATCCATTACTAGAATTACTAAATATATCCTGAATATATATTCCCTTTATATATGCCATTGTATCCCCTCCAAAGTGTAATATAAGTATAACATATTTTATCCATATAAACTTGTTAATATTAATAAATTATGATAAAATTATCCTAGTGATTAATATGAATAAAACTAGAATTAAAAATATCTTAATATTTATCTTTTTATTAACTCTCATGCATTACTTTTCATATATTCCTATCTATATATTTAAAATAGATATGTCTAAATTATCTGACACCCTCAAGATAGTATATCTCCTAAGTTGTGATATCTTATATATGTTAATAGTGTATATATTCTATAACAAAACGATAAATAATGATTTTAAAAACTATTTTAAAAACTTTGATAAGAACTATCGTACGTCTATACAATATTATATCATAGGTTATATCTTAATGGTAGTCAGTAATATCATAATTTCATTATTTTTTAGAAATGCTACCGCTGGTAACGAAGAAATAGTCAGAGGCTTAATAGATAACTATCCTTTATATATGTTCTTTAGTGTTTCCATCTATGCCCCTTTTGTTGAAGAAATAATCTTTAGAAAAAGTATCTATGATATTATTTATTCATTTAAAGAAAGCAAATACACTAAATATGTCTATATCATAACAAGTGGTCTAGTATTTAGCTTAATGCATGTTTTAGGAGTATCAAATAATCTAATAGATTATATCTATGTTATTCCATATTTATGTTTAGGTATAGCCTTCGCTATGTTATACAATAAAACTAAAAATATCTTCTCGACCATCATGATGCATTCTTTGCATAATACAATTGCTATTTTAGCCCATTTTAAAGGAGGTTTATAATGAAAAAAGTATTAAAATGGATTATTATTATAGTCCTAATATTTATCTTAATAATTTTATATGCTAGATATATTGGTACAGCCGGTTTTAATACCGATGAATATACCATCTATGATGATAACTTACCAAATAGTTTTGATGGTTTAAAAATAGTTCACTTTAGTGATATTCATTATAACAGAGCTATCAATATAAATAAAGTTAATAAAATAGTAGATGAAATAAATCTAATAAATCCAGATATTGTAGTATTTACTGGTGATTTAATCGATAAAGATATGGATTTAACTAAAAAAGACTATAATGATTTATCCAATAGTCTTTCTAAAATAAAAGCAAAATTAGGAAAATATGCCATCATTGGTGAAGATGATTTCTATAAAGATCTAGATAAAGTTACTAGTGTCTTTGAACAAAGCAATTTCAAATACTTAGATAATAGTTCTGATATTCTATATAAACCAGACGCATCAAGTATCTTTATTGGTGGTCTTGGTCCCCTTACCTATGATAAAGATGATATCAGTAAAACGATTAATGATTCAGAAATATCATACAAAATAATTCTTATTCATGAACCAGATATTGCCAAAAAAATCAATAGTGATTATCATATAAATTTACTTCTAGCAGGACACACTCATGGTGGCCAAATAAGACTACCTTATATTGGTGCTATTTATAATCACGAATATGCCAAAAAATATCACGATAACTATTACAATTTAGATGGTACTAATTTCTATATCTCAAATGGTATTGGCGTATCAACCATTAACTATAGATTGTGGAATCGTCCATCTATCAATCTATATCGAATATACAAAGAAAAAGAAGATTAATTCTTCTTTTTACTTACTGATTGAACCATATATTGATATATTAAACCTATACCGTAAAGCATTGTTAGTATTGAAATAAAGCCACCTAAATATGGAACTAATTTAGCTAATCTTACAACAAGTAAACCGATTATTAATGATAGATAAACACTATCGTTTTTAATTAAGTATTTGTTAATAACATGGCCTACAACATATGAAGATAATAGTGGTGCTAAATAAATTGAAATACCTAATAATAATCCTGTAATTAATCCTAGAGGAGTTAAGAAACCAGTAAATAAGGCAATTATAATTACTAAAGGCACAACAATTAAAATTAATAAGCCAATACCCATATTTTTAGCCATTGCTAAAGCATTTAAATTAACACTCTCAAGTTTCTCACTTGAATTCTTTAAGATAAAGAATAGAACTATCATAGTAATAAATGCGGCAATTAGACTAACAATGAAATCATATAATTGATTCTTAAAGCTATACCTAACAACTACTTCTTTAGTTTTAACTATTTCGGTAGAACCAATATGAGCTTTATCTAAGCCAATTACTCTAGCCTTCTCATCATAGGTAAGTTTACCAATAATATTGGTATCTTCATCCATAATAATTTCATCAGTAGCCAAGAAAGCATCACCACTAATAGTAATTCCACTAATATTAATCTTTGATCCACCAACACGTAAATCTCTTCCTACATTAGCTTTAATAGTAATTGAATTACCTGCTATATAAGCATCTCTTGACATAACAGCATTTTCACTAACTGTAATAACATTACCAGCAAGAAATACATCTTTACCAGTACCATTAAAAGTAACTACATTACCTGCTAAAAAGCCATATGTATTATTACCATTAACAGTAATATTATTACCAGCTATTAGTGATATACCATCGTTATTAGCATTGCTAGTAACTGTTCTTCCAGCTACCATACGTAGAGAATCAAATTCTCCATCTTCAATAACATTGTCGCCACTTTCCATTAATTCATCGGCATATACTGGTAACGTTATTCCAAATAGCATTACCAATACCAATACTAAACTTAAAAATTTTTTCTTCATTTCAACTTCCTTTCATCATAATTATATCACTAATATTAATTAAAAGCCAGTTCAACTTCAATATCATAATCCATATACGCTACATATAAAAATATCACTCCACTAACTAAAATAAGCAAACTAGCTATTCCTGCTAACTCAGTTAGTTTTTTCTTATTTATTGAATCATTATCTTTAAGATTATGTATACTATCTAAAGAAGATTTAAAAAAATATATATACACTAATAATAGAATTGTAAATATAATTATTAATACTTTTCTATATTTTTCTTTAGCTAAAATATTCTTATAAAGAAAATATTTTCTTTCTAAGCCATTATTATACCAACTCATAAAAATAATAATTATATATATTATCCATATATAATCTTCATTTCTAATTTCTTTTAATTTACTATCAATATTCATATTACATTTTATTATATAATAAAGAAAAAAGCACTTTAAGTGCTTTATTTATATATTGCTTTAAAATACATTCCATAATAAACTATAACTTTATCACCTGGATAATATATTTTATTATCAGCCGTATTTAACCAACCAACTAAATTACTATTTTTTCCATTTGGTAAAACATATGTTGAATTCTCAAATCGAAGATACTTATCTTTATTTATCTCATTAACATTATCTTCACTAGTTGTAACCATCCACATATTTTTACCAAAATTATTAATTGGTAATCTAAATCTATCATCCTTAATAGTTATTAATTTAAGAAATTCCCTATATGTATTATAATCGATTCCAAATCTAGTTAGATATTTACCTTCACCAGCTCTCATACCCATAAATAAGTGATGTGGAAGTATATCAGAAACTTCTTCATATTTATAAACATCTTTTAAGCTTTCTTCATGATTATTCTCTGGCCATGTTATATCTTTATTAAAACCATATAGATTAGATAAATATAAATTGCCATCGGTTGTTAAAATATCATTAGCAATAACATTAAAGTATCTCGTTGAAGCAATCAAATAATAACGAACTATTTCTTCTTTTTCTTCAATCTTAGTAACAGTTACTTCTTTAATACCATCTTTAGTAATTTTAGCAATCTTACTACCAACATGAAATTCCTCTCTATTATCAACAGATACAAATCTATTTAGTTCTGTCTCATATACTCCATGGTAACTAACTGTTTTTAAGATAGTTCCATCAGAAAATGTTGTTTGTTGATATCTTTTACTAACTGTTGGATTTTCAATCCATATTGGATATTCTGGTGTAAGTTCACCTGTTTCATAACTATAAACCATAATTAAATCATCATAGCCAATATTTTCAATATTTTTATATTTTCCATTAGCAAGTAATATCTTAGTACCCTCAACTAAGCAACCACCTTCACGAGATGTATTAACGGTAATATTACCCGTAACATTACTAATTGTAATCGTACCAACTGTATTATTAGTTCCACTTCTAGCGTATGTATAGAAGTTTCCACTACTATTAGCCATTGTTACTGTTGGATTTTCTGGTGCCGTATAAGGTGTTCCATAACTACTACCTGATGCCGTTAAAATAATTGTATGACTAGCACCCAAAATAGCCGTATTTCCATCACCTGATACTGCTAAATCGGTAGCCGTAACACTAACCGTAAATCGCCATGTAAAACTAAAATTAGATGATCTGGTAGCATATCCATTGGCAGACGTAGCTCCATTTACATTGCTCTCACCACTATTACCAGCCTCATCGATGCCATAGACAATTCCATAATAAGTTGTTCCACTAGTTAAATTAGTAAAATCACATACTCTAGTACTTGAATTAGTCTGACATGTTGAAGCGAGTGTTCCATTAGTTTGATATGCTCTAACAACATAATTAGTAACACTGGATCCGCCCATATCAATTCTATCCCAAGTAGCTCTTACCTTAGGAGATTTATTAGTCGTATCATAATAATATTGAAATTGCAAATTACCTACCGTTACTTTAGTGGTATCCGGCACATCATATACATCGACATTAAATAAACTTGTTCCAACAGTAATATTAGGTGATCCCTCAGTACCTAAATATACTGACATAGAAGTCGTTCCATTAATAAATGTTGCCCCTTGAGCCACTCTTGCATAAACTGTATATTGTTCAGTACTCTCCGCATGAACAGTAAGATTATTTAAAGCATTGCCATTAGCATCGACAAGTTCGATATTAGAATTAGATGATACCAATCTAAATTCACGGTCCGTTTTATAAGTATTAGTAACGCTAACCGTAAATGGTACTCTTGTATTTGGAGCTCTTAAATCACCAGTATCTGGAGTAATCGTCGCCGTTATATCCCCTGTTTCCTCTTCTGTATCAGGTGTTGTATCAAGATTTGTTGAAGATCCCGTTTCGTAACTACCATTTGGATTATTAGTTTCAAGAGTCAAAACAATTCTGAATGTCTTAACACTTCCTGATGCAATAATCTCGCCATTAGTAACACCAACTGGTGTAAGCGTTAAAGTAGCCGTATCCGAATCAGCAGCTGACACAATTGATGGATGAAAGTCAATTCCCCTAAAGATATAATCATTATAATGCGTATTAGATAAATCAACTTCATATATTATTTCAAATTCATCTTCTGTCGAATCCTCATCTTTATGGAATGTTACATTAAATTCTGCATTCATACCATTAAAAGTTGGTGTTGTCTGAGAAGTAACATTCTTGCTACTTATATATTGAATTCTAGTAATTGCAACTGTTCCTATTGTTCCAGTTAAGGAAATATCACTTCCTACATTGGTAATTGTTAAAACCTTATTTTGATATGTCAAACCTGTATATGTTCCACTATCAGCAGTAATTGATGCTGGCCATTTACTATCAAAGGTATAAGTAAAATTACTACCAGGGGTTGCATAGCCAATAGATTCACCATTATAATTAATTATATAAGCATTAATAAATGATAAGTCACTGCCTACATTAGTAACAGTCAAAACGCCATTTGCATAACTAAAAGAATCACATGTTCCACTTTCTTTAGCTAATCTTGGCGGTGCATTACTAGTAAAAGTATAACTAAAGTTTTCACCAGCCACCGTCTCCCCTAAAGTCATTCCATCATATTCAATCTTATAGACCTCACTAAAGGCTAAATTGACATCCAAATCAGTACTAATTGTTTCGCTACCGTTATTAGTAATAGTAACACTAACCGTTTTGCTTACGCCACCAGTGCATACATTATTATCACATATTTTTACATAATTACTTGGTGATATATTTGAAGATAAGTTATTCGTATTACCTGTTTTACTTGAAAATGATACCCCGCTAACCGCCATTGGAACATTACCTAGATTAGTAACCACAACCTCATAAGTAACTGTTCCACCCGCCGGAATATATACCGTATTAAGAAGACTTGCAGACGAATAATCTAAATTACTAACAGCACCACTTTGCGTAGTTACTCCATTGATTCTAATTACTTTATCGACACGTATTTTAGCTACCGTATTAGTAATAGTTAAATCGTCAGAGAAAGCAGCATAACTAACCGTAAATAAAATTGTTACAATAAGTATTAATAGCGTTACATATAACGCTTTTTTACTACCACTCTTTTTCATGTCTCCTCCTTATTTTATGTTCTAGATATTGAAAACTCTATTATTTCTAACGAATTCATCTTGTAATTTGTTCCTAGTGTTTCGTCATCTCATCCAATAAATAATGTTGCATCTAACGTTGTTGGAAAATCATTTGATTGTTTTACCACTTGTTCACTACCATTTAAATTATTACCAGGATTCATCGTTGCTGTAATAGTCTTTGTTGTGGAATCATATGATGCATCAAGTGTATATGTATATACTTGTGAAGAAACTCCACTACCACCCGACGACAACTTATAATCTGCTACATATACTCCACCATAACCGCTAGATAATCCATCCGTTGTTAGTACATTCATTCTTACTGTACCTGTCTTATATACATAATAAATAAATCCATCATATTTACTATTATTGACATTACTTCCACTTACTTTTTTTAACGTAGATAAAATATGTTTCTGGGTATTACTATTAATTGTTGTCTTATAAACCATATGTAGTTGAAAAGGTTCCCCATTAAATAAAACATATCCGGTATCTATTACACTACTTGTAAGTACCAAGCCACCATTATTATTACCCGAAGTATCAATTTCATAACTAGTAACAATTTCATTATTATTACCATCATAAGTAATTTCTTGCGTTGTAACATTACCATCATTATCGGTTGTTACTTTAGTTACTGTTCCATCACCATTATCCGTAATTACCGTCTGTGAACCATCTGGATTAGTAATAACTTGTTGATTATTACCCGCGCTAAGGACTAAATCACTAGTAACATTAGGTATCGTCAGAATATTATTATTAATTTGAGGTGTTCCACAAACGCCACTATCAACCGTTATTGATGATGGTGGATTACTAGCAAAAGTATAACTAAAAGTTGCTCCTTCCAAAACTTCACCAATTATATTATTACTATAGGTAATATTATATGCTGGCGTAAATATCAAATTTACATCAAGTTCTCCGCTAAGAACACTACCTGTATTATTGGTAATAGTTAGATTAAATGTTTTTGCCGCATTAATCGTACATAAACTATTATCACAAATCTTCACATAACTTGAACTATCAATATTAGCGCTAACTCCATTAATTGTCTGATTTCCTCTACTAAAAGTTACTCCTGATACTGCCATTTGAACATTGCCTAAATTTCTAACCGTAACAGCATATGTAACAGAATCGCCATCAGCAATAGATACATTATTAGTAATACTACTGACCGTATAACCAAGATTATTAATATATCCACTATTTGTACTTACAGAAGTAATTCTGACATTTTCATCAGCTCTAACAATTGCTACAGCACTAGTTATTGTCAACCAATCGGCAAAAGCAGCATAACTTATTGTTAAAAAACATACCAGTATAGCTATACTAATTCCAATAGTATTAACTACTTTGTTTGCCATTTTATCACCTCTAGTACATATTAACTACTATAACCTATTCTAATATATATTTTACCACTATTCATCTAATATCGCAACATAAAAAAAATGATCTTTCGATCATTTTATTGTTTTTCTTCCGTATCATCATCTGCAACAATCTGGAATAGATAAATAACATCTTGATGATGAATATAGAAATAACATTGTTGATGAGCTTCCACAGTATAATACATTATTGGAAGTTGTAAATTATCATGAATATCTAATAATTCAGTAAATTTATTTATATGAATAATCTGCTTATTATCAAATGACATTAACGATTGCGATTCGGCAATTAAGCGATCATATTCCTTAAGAATTCTAGCTACTTGCTTATCATATTCACTTTTCTTACGATGTAATAGATTAAAGTTACGCATTGCTTTAACCATCATTACCAAAGATAATAATACAAATACTGCTGCTAAAGCTAAAGGCAAATAATCCTTAACAGTCATTGTCTTTTTCTTTATGATATTACTTGTCTCATTAATTTCTTTATAATCAAGTTTAATATCCACAGAACGCTCTGATAATGGAATAACTATATTCATAACGTTACTACTATCAAGGATATAATCACTCTCTTGGGTATTCTTCTTATTAACCACCATGTATACTGTTAATCTACTTTCAGCATCGACACCATATTGATTTCTAAATCCATTAGCTAAGCCATTATAATATGGATAATTAACAATAACTTGTTCCTTAATAGATTGAACAGATGCATTACGCATATTCACGGTCTTCGGTTCAAGAAGAGTATATGATTTATCAAAATATGATTTTGTGTCAGCAGGATTAGTAATTGATAACTTAGCAACTATTGAATATTCAAAATCAATATTTTCATTTTCTTCAGTTGCAAAATCGTAATTAAAATCTAACTGAACTTTATCAATCAAACTAGCAACATATAGCATATCCTTACCTAAGAATTCTTGCTCATAAAAATCATTCTTTAATAAGTATACACGATAATCTATGTTACTTCTTTCATTATATTTAACAACTTTTTCAGCTTCAAATTGAAGTGACTTATACAAAAGGGCGGTTCCTGTTGACAACAAGATAACAAACAAAACTAAATCAAAAACTAAACGATCAAGAATCTTCTGCTTCTTCGTTTTTTTCTTCTTAGAACTACTAGCACCGGCTGTTGCCATACTGCACCTCCTTTTTATTTTATTTACTAAACAACCTATTTAACCATACCGTAGGTATTCCAATATATGGAACTTTTAAACCAACCCTACCAATAATCATATCTGGATAAATTATATAATTATCCGGAGTATCATTAGCATCCCCTTTAGTATAGAAATAATAATCTCCTTTAATAGTAACAATATCATAAATTCTATGAACAACTACAATTCCATGATATTTATATGCTACTATATCACCAATCTTACATTTCTTATAATCAACATATTGATCAACTATTGCTACATCCCCAACATTTATCTTAGGTACCATACTACCTGTAGCAACTGCTACCGCATAATATCTGAAATATCCAGATACAAAATATGCTAAGAAAAATACTAAAATAGCTAACGTGTATATTTCAACATATATTCTTTTTTTAATATAACTAATTGGTATATCTTTTGCTCTTTTTTGAAAGAATATATATACATTATACATAAGCGCAAATGGGAATAAAAATTGTAGCAATGATTGAATATACAATCCCCCATTAGGTGCTATTGGAATAAACACCGTATACATATTAAATATAATTAACCAGAATATATTAGGTTTAAACCCAACCTTCCTTGCAATATATGTACATACGATATTACTACTTATAATTGGTAACAATGTAAGTGCCATAAAAATGAAAACATTATAACTATTATCAAAAGTTGATCCTTTAATACGTACCGATAAATCAAGCAAAATAAATACCAAGCAAGTAATAAAAGTAAGTATTTTTGATTTTTCAGTTTTGTATAACATTTGCATTCTCAAATATTCTCTCGCTGCAATAATAAACATATATGGAATTACAAAAGTTCTAATTCCATAAAATGTCAAATAGTTAGTTGTTCGGTAAAAGCCAATAAATATTCCAAGAATATAATAGCAAATAAAAGTTACAAGCAAGATAATCAACATATTAGTTATAATATCTTTAACATATCTATGCCTATCTTTTTCAAATCCAAACAATAACTTAAATATTATTAACAATACTATCAAGAAAATATCCATATAATAATAATTGCCTAATATATTTAATATAAAACTATTTAGAAGTAGTATTATGGCAAAAATTATATCAAATATAATCAATTTCTGATAACTTTTTTTCATATCTGCCTCCAAATAATCTTATGTAAATATATTAATGCAGTAATAATTTCTTATTACATTATTAATATATTTGTTTTTATAAATATTAAGATCCGCTTCTTGGTGCTGATTCATAATGATGTGTAATTGTTGGTAATGTAATTGTAACATCATCATCAGTAGTTGCTCCAGCATAAGCAAGAGTAACAGTAACTGTAGCAGTACCAGTATTAGCAGCAATTGAACCAGTAGTACTATTATTAGTTTGTGCAGCATTTGTAACAGTTATATTATCACTTCCGATTGCAACTGTCATTGTTGTTGCAGCACATACGTTAGTTTGGTTAACTGTAGCGTTAGCACCAGTTGAAGTACAAGTTAATCCACCATTTGCAGCTAAACTTGTTAAATAAGCAATATATGCTGATTTATTTTCAACGACTGCTTCACAAGTAACAGAAGTAGCACTTGATCCTAGAGGAATAACTATTCCACTCCATGCATCTTCAGTAAGAGTACCTACTGTTGCATTAGCAAGTGCAGCCTTAGTATTATCAGTTGTTAAATAACACTTAGCTGAATTAGCTTGATAACGTAAGTCACTATTAGCGCCAGCATCGAAAGCACTACCACTAGCATTAGCTGTTGCAGTTCCGTTAATAGTTAAATCATCAGCAAATGCTGCGAAACCTACAGATAATGCGACAACAGCAACAACCAAAGCAACGATAGCAACCAATTTACCATTGTTGTTTTTTTCCATTGTCTCACCTCCTAACTTTGTTAAATGTCCTGGGAACCTCATCATATAAGCCACAATGTTTGTTCCCAAAACATTAGGCTAGGAAATAATTCCTAACATACGTGTTTACCACATATGTTACACTTGTAAGTAGGTCCTTCCCTACCTTACATAGAAAATCATAACACATTTCAGACTAATTGTACATACCTTTTTAATATTTTTTTCACATTTTCCAAATTAATACTGTTTCCAACCAAGCAATTAAAGAAAAACTAAATAAAAGAATTAGGACATGTTATCCTAATTCTTTTTATCTGTTATATTTAGCTAATATTCTAACTTTATCGTTATATGTTTTATTAATTAAATCAACTTGTGATTCATAATATTTTCTCTGAATAGCAAAATTCTTTCTAGCTTCCTCTAATCTATCTTTTCTCTCTTCAAATAAATCAAATTCAATTTTATTATACCTTCTCATTCTTTCATTATAATCAAGGCTGATAATAAGATTCATAATTGGTGTTTTAAACATTGATTCAATTATTTTAATATTTTTCAAATTAATAATAGTTGGTAAAAGCTTTTTTAAATAGCCATTATTATACATTCTCTCAATTTCTTCAGTAAAACATTGATAATACTCTGCAAGAGGGCGTTTACCAAAGGCGTTTTGGATCTCTATTAAATCACTAGTAATAACATTAATACGTGACATATTATCACCAGTTAGATTTATTGTAGAAGTATATATTCCATCATGAATTGTTCTAAAAGTAATCAAGAACTTATCATTTTTTAACCTAGTTATTAAAAAGTTTTCACTACCATCTTCATGTGACTTATGCCATTCATAAGTATAATCATTAGTTATCACACAAATATTTATTTGAATAGCACCCTCCCTATTTTTATGAAATTTAATATATTCTTTCGGATATTGATAACTTAAATTACATGGAGAATTTCCAATATTAATATAATAGTCAGTATCACTCATAAATTCATTTTGCCACTCATTTAAATGAAGCCATTCTCCATCAGGAGTATTACTTTTCTTATATATTATTTCATAGTTAAATTCTTGTGGAATCTTCTTTTCTAATATTTGTAACACTTCATTTATTCTAACAATATTACTTTCACCAATTAAAGCACTAACTTTTTCTAAATTTTTATTCATTTTATCACTTCTTTTTTTACAATCTTACCTTTCAGAGCCCAAAAGCAAAGATATTTTCTTAAATTTCTTTTTCTCATAATAAGCATTTCTCTTATCTGTAGATTTTATAAGTCTATTCATTGGTGTTCTAAAAACTAAACCAATTTTTTTTATTACTTTTCTAGTAATATATGATGGTAATTCACCTTCATTATATTTTTTATTTAATGTATCTACTAATGAATAATATGAACCATCAACTAGTCTTTTATTATCTATATCATAATTATTATTGTAATGTTCAAATGGTAACCTAATCCAAGTTCCACTTCCATTATCCATCATAATAATTCGTTCTTTTGAATATATATTAAAGACAAAATTACTAACTTCCATTCTATAATCATCTGTTTTATATATTATTGATAATTTTTCAAAGTCTTGTTCATTATTTTTTGTCCAACGATAAATATAATTACCATCAGTTATCATAACCATACAATAATTATTAACTCTTTCATCAATGATATTTCCATTCTTATCTTTTTTATAATATTTTAAAAAACTAATATAATCAGATAGTTCGCAACAAGCCTCGGTTTTTTTTGATGATACACTTAAATAATAGCGTGTTTCAGGCTTAAGTCTTTCTTTGTCAAGAACAGTTTGCCAAAAAAAGTAAGGTTGATTGACAAAAGTCTTATACATTATTGCACATTCATCTTTTTCTGAAATATTTTTTCCTAATGCCTCAACTACCTCAAGAGCCCTATAAAAATTATATCTGCAAATAAAGTTATTAGCTTTAGCTAAATTTTTATTAAAAACTCTACTCTTTCCCTCACCAGTAACATCATGGAATTGACACATTGCTAAATCTTCATTTTTATTTGCTTCATTCCATTTGTATTCTTTCTTAATTTTAATTGGTAAAACATTTGTAGCATGATACAAACCATAATCCACAAGCACCTCATAAGCTTGTTCCCTACCAGCAGTCTTTTGACCAAATCTATCAAATAAAATAGTGCCATTTGTCAACAATAACATAGAGTTTATGTCAATTGAACTTCTTAATGGCAACTTATAGTTACCAGACCATGCATCATAGAATTCTAACCTTCCGCAATCAGTATAACTATTAATTATTTCAGTTAATTTCTTCCTTGCATCTGAAATTTGATAATCTTCATCATCATCTAATAGTTCTTTATAATATGGTTCATCATTAAATATAGCAATAACTCTTACTATTTTTTTATTAGTAGTCTCTGTAAGCAATGGTAATAAATAGATACATTCCACATAAGGAATAACTGATGCTCTTCTTACAAAAGAACTGATCATTGCCATCTCCGTCTTAGTTAAAATAACGGCTAATTCAATATCATTATTTTCCCCCATAATTCGCTCCTTTGGCTATATATTATAGCATACATTCCTATAATTACAATAAAAACCTCGTTAAATAAACGAGGTTTTATTTATTATAATCATTCGAATTATCAATAGTCGGATCTATACTTGGCTCATTTAATAGTTCAGTTGCATCAGTTATTCCCCATGTACCAGCATTAGTAAAATAATTTTGCATACTATTATTAGGAGCAGATTGCGGTGATGAATTATTAACTGACCATTTAGCATAATAAGTTACCGTATCCGCAGTATCAGGGATAAATGCGGCAAATGGTGTTTGCCATTCACTATCAAGATACCATCCATCAAAAGTATATCCTTCTCTTGTAGGTGTTGGAAAATTACTTCCATTAATAGTCTGATTAACCGTATATTCTAAATAAGATGTAGAAACAGTTCCTTCACCAGCATCAAAATCAATATGGTACATTAATTCTGGCATTTCATAATATAAAGTATAATAATCACCATCTTGTCCTGTTCTTCTATTAGCCCCTTCTTCAATTTCTGTTATCTTATCAAAGCCATTAACTGCCATACCGCCAGTCTTTCCTTTAATTATTCCATCGTAGATAGAATAATTAACATTTGAATAAATACCATAGTTATCGCCCTGAATTATAGGTGACGTAGCATTATAAGTACCATTTTGAGTACCAATAACTAATGAAGATCCATTTGCAGTTTGAATAGCATTACCAACAGATGTAATAGTTCCACCAGTAATAATTATTGAAGCTGAACTTTTTTCATTATGAATAGCTCCCATACTTGATACTGCTAATTGTCTTACTGTACCACCAGACATCGTAAGAACTGATGTTCCGCTAGCATTTTGAACAACTGCACGTTCTGTAGCCGTAGAAGTCATAGTTCCGCCAGTTATTTCTAATGTTCCACTATTATATATCGCCGCCCTATTGCCAGTATCTTCAATTAATCCACCCTCAATATACATAAAGGCTCCAGAATTATTTTCCAAAGCAGCAAAACCATTTACTGCACATGAGAATGTTCCACTTTTTATTCTTAACGTTCCCCTATTATATATAATATTTCTATTTGTATCTGCACCACACGATAATGTATGTGTTCCACCATTTATAACAATATTTCTATTTGTCGGCACCATCGTTCTTCCATCATTAGCTGAATCACATGTTGCTGGTGTATCACTCTTTGAACATGTCACATTTGAAATATCATGAATAATTCTTATTTCTGTTTCAGTAGTTGCTGGTGCACCATTTATAGCACGTGCAAGAGATGTATAATATACTGGTCCATTTGAAGTATTAATTACCGCAACATCATCCGCTCCTGCCCATTTTGCTTTATAAGTTATATTATTTGTGACAATAGCATCAGTATTAAGAAGTGTATGAGTTAACGTTTCATTTTCTTCATCATATAAATACCAATAATCAAATACTGCTAAAGCCTTTGTTGGATCGCTTGGTATAGTTTCACCTGAGGCTTTAATTGTTGAACCAACTTCCACTTGAATAATCGTTGGTGTTTCACCATTATCAGGATCAAAGGTAACATTATAAGAATTAACAACATTAACAGTTAATGGCATAGGTTCACCAGATTCAACACCAGTTAATGTTAAAGTAGTCGTACCCACTGCAGCACCAATTATATTTTTACCATTAACTTGAAGAATAGATGGATCATCTGCTAAAAGTGTATAATCTTCAACTAAGTTTCCTTCTCCAGTTGCAGTAATTATTATCTCTTTACTACTGCCTAACATAATTAATATCGGATCATCAGGAAGCGTAGCAATATTAATTTTCTCTTTCCAACTAACTAACACATCAATATTTCCAAATACTTGTGTCTCAAATGTAAATGGCGTTATCGTGTTATTGTTATTGTATACCCAGCCATTAAAAATATAGTTTGCTTTAACACGGTCAGCAGGCATTTTTTCACTTCCAACCGTATGTCCGGGTTCTACCTTAACTGTAGTAATAACATCATTGCCATCTTTAAATGTAACAGTATACTTAAATGTCTCTACCGTAACTTGTATTTGCTTGTTTAAGCCAGATAACTTACCAGTAATAGTAACTGTAGCATTGCCAGCTCCAACGGCAGCTACTGTTCCATTTTCATCAATAGTTACAACATCCTCATCATCAGATGAATATATCACATCTTCAATATTATCCTCTGGAAATTCAATTTGAAAAGTATCACCTACAACCATAGCCATTTCATCATCAATTGTAACATTATTAATACCTCGTACCCATTTGGCATAAGCATTAAATGTACCGGTAACTTCCGTTTCACTAATAACCGGTAATGAAGTATTACCATTAATAAACCATCCTGCAAAATAGAAGCCTTCCTTAGGATTAGGTACCGGTAAATCATTGCCAATAATGTTACCATTATCAAGGGTAACTGAAGTTGGTGTGCCATCTGGTTCTTCATAAAAATATATTGTTACTTGTGGAGCAAGCAAATATGCTGCATTATATGTTACGCCATCAACAATTTCTATTGCATCAGTCTTAAAACTAATTCCCTCAGGTGTAGTAACAGCAGTTGTACTAATAGCAGAGGTTTGATCAAGCGATTCAAATATTCCATCATAAACTTTAATAATGGCTTCACTAGCAACTTTTTCAAGGCCATATCTTTTTCCACGCAAGACTGGAGTCGTTATATCAATGGAAAGAGGATCTTCTAAAGTTCCAATTTGTGTTATTGCCCCATCTTTTCTTGCCGAAACAGCACTCCATCCCTTTGAAACAATTGTCCCACCAGTAATATTAAGTGTTCCGCCGACGTTATCAACGGCTGCCCTATTAGTAGTATCAGAAGATGTTTTGGGATCACTACCAGAAGTATTTTCAATATAACAGTCGCCACTTATATTAGTGGTTCCTTTTTCCATATAAATAACTTGTCCCTTAGTATCCGAAGTATTTATTATTTCTCCACCAGAGATATTAATTTTACCATTTGCTTTCATATTGAGTGTTGCACTCTGACCACGACTAGTAAGTTTACCACCCGTAACATTTAATGTACCACCATTGTTATTAACAACCAAAAATTCAGTAGTACCATATGAAGATGGATTATTAAGTGTTCCACCAGAAATATTTAATGTAGCCCCTGAATTATTTGTTAATAAGGCACTAGTTTTTGTCATATTAGGAGTAGTTATAGTTCCACTTATAATATCTAACTTTCCATTATTTGTTATTACACTAGTTAAAGCACCTGATATAGTATGATTTCTCCCATCTAGTTCAACCCACTTAGTATTAGGAATAACAACTGTTTCAGATAAATTTATATCTTGTAATATTAGTACTCTAGTTTTTACATCTGTACCTTCTGGTACTGCCTCAATAGCTTCCGCAAGAGTATCATATCCTATGCCATTTACTCTTGCAACAGAAGTACCAATAAGCCAATTTGCAACAACCGTCATATCATGATCAACAATCGTTGAACTATCAAATGGTGTTAAAGGATTATTATCAATAAACCAGCCGCCAAATTCTATTCCATCATAAACCGGTTCAGGAATATCAGCATCGCTTACTGTTTCGCCATCATCGACACTTAATTCAAATGTACTTTCTCCATTAACAGTCCCACCGTTGGCATCAAATGTTACCGTATGCGTAGTAGTTGAATTCAATATTGTTAAATTAACAGTTGTATGCAAAGTCTCACGATATATTGCATACGTATTATGATATTTAAATAAAAAAGTCACCAAAAAGAAGGTCAAAACTGTTATAAATAATTTTGAACAAAACTTAATATTTTTCATTTGACACCTCTTTTCTTATAATATATATAATTAATTATCTATCATCTGACTAACAATCACATCAATACTTACTGACTGCGAATCAACTGGCGCTGTATTAGCTACCGCTGAAAACGTCAATGTATGTGTTCTAGTTTTATTTTCATCATTATATAGTATATTTCCCGCATTAGGAAATACTATTTTATGATTACTATCCTGTTCTTTAGGTTCCTCTTCCCCTAGCGAAACCTTTACGCCTTCAGGCAAATTACTTACAACAATTGAATATTCAACATCAACTTTCGATGTGCTCGTTATATTCAAAGTATATGTATCATCATCGGTTACCGGAGTAATCGTAACTGTATTATCGATACCCCCTTGATTTAAGGTTACATTCCAAGTAGCCAAAGCCAATCTTCCGTTAGTATTAACAAGTTTCCGATATAGAGAATAAGTTGATGTAATAGCTAAAAGAGTCATAACAGTTACACCTATTACAAATAATATTATTGTTTTCTTATTCATTACTTCACTTCCTTCTTAGTACTAATATCTTTTTGTTTATTTACATTATTTTCATTATTTTTACCATATCCAAAATAACAAGTCAAAAGATAAATAGCAAAAAGAACAGCCACAATTGAAAACTTAAAATTGATAACTATATTTAAGATACCACCAACAAGAATTACTTTTCCCACAATATCCGTTTTATCAATTTTAGTATCTTCCGTATTATTAGCATCTCCCTTAGTGGTAATACCATCATTAGAAATATCGATAATTCTATGAGTTACAAAATAATCATTTTCTCTAAATGTTATTACATCGCCAATTTTATATTTTCCACCTTTATATATAAGTATATAATCTCCTTTATGAATATTACTTTCCATTGATCCAGTTTCAACACTATATATTTCAATTTTATTAGTATATCTTAATCCAATATATAGAACTAACAAAATAATTATCAATATATATATACCATTAACTATTTTATTAAATGTCTTAACCATTAATACTTTCTGCCTTTACTTCAATTTTCAAATTATATTTAGCATCAGGAGTGGTTCCAATATCCGTATCATTATCACTACTAATCCATTTCCATTCAAGATAATAAGTATCATTTTTCTTCGTATTCAATATCATTTCATCAATATTTAAATCATCAACTGATACATAATGATCTATTAAATATACATTATTCTTTTTTAATTTATATTTCATATTGATATTATATGGATTAGTCTCAACAAAATCGATTGTATATTTTAAATTATATTCGGTTCCATTTTTAACAACAAATTGATACGTATTACTCCATTCAGGTGCCACAATATCTTCAAGTTCATACATTGAATTAGTAAATATTTTAGCGGGAACTTCTTCTTCCCAAACTATTCTTTTATCTCTAACAAGCAAATCATCAATATCTTCATCCAAATCAGTAGATTCGCCATCATTACCACTTACCGGTTTAGTTTCCCCTTCAGCATCATTAGTATTATTATTAACACCAGTATTAGTATTTATATTACTATTGTTATTATCATCATTTTTTTTATCTACATTACAAGTATCATCTTTATCACAAATAATTTCAATTATATCGACATTACCAGTTGGTATTTTTTCATTATTTTTCTTCTTAGATAATTCACAATTATGAAGTAATAAAATAACAATAATGATTATTAAAACTATTTTAACAATCCAATCAATAATTTCCTTCTTTTCCTTTTCCATACTTCACTCTCCATTAATTCTTCCCCTTAAAGCCTATAATAACTTATAAGCTTTAAGCGAAAGAATAATATAATTATTCCTTCAATTATTCAACCACTTGTTTAGCAACCAAAGTTACTGGAACAGTAATTGTTGCTCCCTCTAATGCAGTATCTTTAGGATCAACAGTTTCACTTTCAGTTTTTGCCCAAGTAACTACTAATTCCAAATCCTGAGTTGTACTACCATGACTAATAGTACCACTAGCTGGACTCAATGAAGCACTAAATAGATTAGCTCCACTAGTAGAAACTGATTCATTGTTTTTAGTAGCAGTAACTGTTCCTGTCGTAGCCGTATAAGCAACATCAACTTGAGTACCTGTTACATCCAAAGTAATTGTCTTACGACAAGTTGCACCAGGTGCGATAACGCCATTTGCAACATGTAAATTACCAGTGCAATCAGATGCAGCAAACGCAATAGTGGTGCTTTCCGTAATCTCAGTTGAGCCATTTTTAAACTGTACCGTCCATGCTGCTGCCGTAACTGTCGAATTAGTATCTACCGAAGTTTTATAGATGGCATAAGTCGTATAACTTACAGCAATTAATAATAACAACACAGCAATTACGAGTATTTTTTTGTTTCCTTTCATTTTACTACACCTCCTTTACTTCATTTCTTATCCGTAAAAGTGATTACTCTTCTCCACCCTACAATAAAATAATATCACATCATTTAATAATTCTTCAAGAATATAAGGCTTTGTTTACAAAAAAAACAATAAATTTGACAATAAATAACTATTTTGTCTTATTTTGATTAATTTAAGCCAATAAAAAAAGCGACTCAGCATCGCTAATTTTACAGAATTATATGTCAAATAACCTATTACCTTACTCATTTTTTAAGTTTTTTAATTCAGTTTCCAATCTTTTAATTCTTGCTTTTCTATCTTCTTCTTTTCTAGCATCAATTAATTCTTGAGGTTCTTTTTCTACTTTCTCAATAAAGCCACATCTCTCACAAACTCTTTTCCAGTTTTCTTTCTCATCTGGATAGTTATGAATAAATTCATGATCTATATACGTATCACTATATTCAGTCCATCTATTATGTTTCCACTTACCAAATATGTGTCCCTCTTTCCAACATGTTTGTTCTTTAAGTTCTTGTTCTTGTTTTGAAATATGGTCTGAAATAATTTCAGAAATCTCATTCATAACTTCTTTTTTATGATTATCAGATAATGCTTCATATTTGCCAATAATATCACTAAATTTTTTAAAATCCTTAGCTTCCTTTACATTTTCAACAATTGAATTAAAAAGATTTCTAACTATCTTTGATTTTTCATTATCATATTTATCTTCAGCATCTAATAATTCTTCGTTATCTTCTAATTCCCTAGCTATTGCTTCTGCAATTATTAATTGATTATCAGGATCCAAACTATAATAATTATACAACCATTTACTTTTATTTACCATTATAACCTCCACTTTTTATAGTAATAAACTGTCTTTTCTTCGATTTATTACTTACAAAACTATTAAATATCCCATTTTTATCATACAATACTTTCACACTATTCTTATGAACAAATGCCGAACTCTCATCGAAATCTAAATCAGTTAATTTCATAGCATAACTAACTAAATAAATGCCTATAGCGTCATAAAAATTGTCATGACAAACACCTTTTTTGGAATCCATATCTAGTACTTCATCCCAACCATTGTATACTAATATCAAATTGAAAACATTTTCTCGTGCCTTATATAGATAAGCACCCTCTAACATAGCACTATATTTTTCATCACCATTAATATAGTATTCCATCAATTCACTTAATAGTTTATCAAACACATATATCCCTCCTAACAATTTATTTATTATATATATAAATAATATATTTGTCTAGACATATATAAAAAAAGATAAGAGTAATCTTATCTATTATCCAAAATGGTAGCGCCGGGGAGATTCGAACTCTCGACCTATCGGGTATGAACCGAGTGCTCTAGCCAACTGAGCTACAGCGCCATTAATTTGTTGACTTAATTAATATACCATAAATATATGTTTTTGACAAGTATTTTTTGTAAATAAAAACCATATTTATAAATATGGTTGTAATAATTCAATATTAATTTCTCCAAAACGTTTCAAATCCTTCGCCAATTTTAAAATATCTTTATCCGCATCATCTTTATACTTTTCTATTTTTTTATCAATATCAATATTTCCCATTGTAAAACCTCTAATTAATATATCTGCTATTTTGGCATCACTATTATCTTTCATGAATTCCATATCCATAGCAATACTTGAAGATAATTCAGCAATAATACTACTTCCTTTAGGACTTACTTTATTTCTTTTAAGTAATGCTCTACTCTTTTTTAAAAAGTTTTCATATCCCTTAAGTTCTCCTTCAACCACTTTTTTTATTTTATTATCACTTGTATTAAGTAATCTAATTAATTTAGTTGTCGATTTAACACCCATATCTGCATTCTTATAAATATACATTAATAGTTCATTATTTTCATTCATTCATATCACCAATAATATTATTAACTATTAATAATTATTTATACAAAAAAGAAGTTTTAAATATTAAAACTTCCATTATTAAATATTACTACTTCCTGGTTATCATAAGTTGTCGCTACAATATTAAGATCATCAGAGCCAATCATCATATCAACATGATTCTTAGATTTATTATAGCCAACACTTTCTAACTCTTCTTCCGTTAAATCATCACCATTAGTTAAACATTCTTTAAAGCCTCTACCTAAAGCAATATGGCATGAAGCATTTTCATCAAATAAAGTTTCATAGAATAACATCTTTCTAAGTGCTATTTTACTATTTTTATCGACTAAAGCACATTCTCCAAGCATACAAGATTCATCATCCATCTCAATGATATTTCTAAGTTCATCTTGTCCCTTACTGGCATAATATCTAACTACTCTACCATCCTTAAATTCTAATTTAATATTTGTAATCATAACTCCATTATGAATAAGTGGTAATGAAGTACAAACAATACCATTAGTCTTAAACTTATTAGGGGTAGTAAATACTTCTTCCGTTGGCATATTAACAATTGGTTCTCGGCCATGAATAATACTAGATCCTCCACACCAAATAGCTCCTTCAGATAATTCAATTACTAAATCTGTTCCAATTGAATTACGATAATGTAATGATTTAATTTTTAAGTTATCTAGTTTAGTACACATATCATGATTATTCTTCATTTTATTATCCCATGCCAATAACGGATTTTCCTCATTGATTAGACATATATCAAAGATTGTTTCCCATAAATCATTAAGAGGATTAGTACTATTAGGAAACATAATTTTACCCCATCTATAGGTTGCGACCGATGCAATACACCAATCAACTTGATTATTACTTTGTAATTCACGATATAATTTTCTTGTTTGAATTGATTTATCATTAGCTATCTTCATTTTATTTGCAGGGATATCGCTCATAATATCTGGATCAGCGGCTAACAAAAATAAGAAAGCACTTCCCCGTTTTGCATATTCATCATGTATTTCCTTATTCCAAAATCTACTACTCTGAATTGCTTCAAAATCATAATATTTTAATTGCGTATGTTCTAATTCTGAATCATACCAATCATAATATATATCATTAACTCCTAACCCACATGCAACATCAGTAAGCACTCTTATAAAGTCAATAGCTTCGATGGGAGCACTGACAACAAGTGGCTCCTCTTTTTTAATATATAGTCCTCTTTCTAATAAAAGATGGGCATATTTATAATACTTCTCTTGCATACTACTCCTCACTTTTAGCTTCTTTTATCTTATCCAAAAATTCCTCTTCTTGCCAAATTGGAATATTTAAAGACAATGCTTTCGTATATTTACTTCCAGGACTATCACCAACAATTACTGCACTAGTTTTAGCCGATACGCTACTTGATACTTTACCACCAAGCGACTCAATTATTTCTGTAGCCTCATCTCTAGTGGTATTAATTAGGGTTCCCGTCAAAACAAAAGTTTTTCCACTAAATATACTACTCTCATGATAATTGCTATCATCTACCGTCATATTAACGCCATATTCTTTTAATTTATTAATTATCTGAAGGTTATCTTCATCATGGAAAAAATTAACAATACTCTTAGCAATAATATCTCCGATATCATTAATAACTTGTAGTTCTTCATAAGTGGCATTAATTAAATTATCCATATTTCTAAATCTTCTAGCAAGTATCTTTGCAGTTTTAGCACCAACATGTCTAATTCCTAAACCAAATAGTAGCCTTTCTAATGAATTATTCTTAGAGTTTTCAATACTAGCAAGTAATTTAATAATACTCTTCTCACCAAATCCCTCTAAACTCATTAATTCATCTTTATATTTATCAATTTCATAAAAATCTACCGGTGTCTTTAAATAACCCATATTGTAAAAATCTTCGATAATATTATCACCAAATCCTTCAATATTCATAGCATCCCTAGAAGCATAATGAATTAAATTCTCAATATGTCTAGCCGGACAACTACCATTAGGGCAAAAGTAATTAGCATCCTTTTTAATTAATTTAGTACCACACATTGGACAAACATCAATCATCTTAAATGGTGTTAATTCTTTATTCCTTCTTTCAAATTTAACTTCTACTACTTCTGGAATAACATCGCCTGCTTTTCTAATAACAATAACGTCGCCTACTCTAATATCTTTATCCAAACAATAATCCTCATTATGAAGTGTAGCTTTAGATACTAAAGAGCCATCTACATGCACCGGACTAAATATCGCATTAGGTGTAATCTTTCCTGTTCTGCCCACCGTAAATTTAATCTCTTTTAACGTTGTTAATACTTCTTCAGCAGGAAACTTATAAGCTATTCCCCATCTAGGTACTCTAGTAGTATATCCAAGCTTCGCTTCATCCTCTAAGTCGTCTACTTTCAACACTACTCCATCTATCGCGAATGGTAAACTACTTCTTTTATCATGTAAGGTTTTAATTCCATCAATGATGCCTTTTACCGAAGTAACCGTCGTATTTAATTTGTAATTAGTTAAAAATCCTAATTCTTTTAAAAAATCTAATGATTCTGACTGCTTTTTTATTCCGTACTTTTCTGGTTCAGGAATAAAATAAGCCATAAAATCAAGGCCTCTTTTAGCCGTAATTTTACTATCTAGTTGTCTAACACTACCCGCAGCGGCATTTCTAGGATTAGCAAATGGGGTTTCTCCCATTGCTTCTCTTTCTAAATTGGCTTTATCAAATGATTTCTTACTCATATATATTTCGCCACGTACTTCAATATCAATATCTTTGTTAAGTCTAAGTGGTACTGTCATAATAGTCTTAACATTCTGTGTTATATCTTCGCCAACGACTCCATCCCCTCGCGTAGCAGCTCTAACTAAAACACCTGATTCATAAATTAAAGAACCAGATAAGCCATCCATTTTAGGCTCTAAAGTATACGTTGGATTAGGTACTACCTTTCTAACACGTTCATCAAAAGCCATTATCTCATCTTCATTAAAAATATCATCAAAAGATAACATTGGTGTATTATGCGTAACTTTTTCAAATTTATCGATAGCACTTCCCCCAACTCTATTGGTAGGTGAATCACTTCTCTTTAATTCAGGATACTTTTCTTCTAGTGCTAATAATTCCATATAATAGTCATCATATTCCTGATCAGTTATTGTTGGATTATCTAATACATAATACTCATAACTAGCCTTATTTATTATTTTTATTAACTCATCCATTCTCTCTTCAATCATCTTTATCACCTATATATATTATACTAAAAAATCTATTCAAAAAGCAATAATAATTAATATTATTGCTTAGTATATTCATTAAAATGGGTCATATAAAAAACATATATTAACACACCTTGTATTGTTTTTTTTAGATACCTATGATACAATTTTTATATATAATAAAAGGAGGAACTAATGGATAATAACCAATATAACAAAAAAATAAACAAAAAGACAATACTATTAATAATTGCTGCCGTAATATTATTAATTATAATTACAATTATATTTACAACAAATAAAAAGCAAATAAAAACTTTAGAACTAACGGAAGTAATTGATGTCGATTATAATAATACTAAATTATTTAAACTCAAAAAAAGTGATATTAAAATGGCTAATAAATATAATATCTCTGAAAAAGGATATATAGCCAATAAAACAATCAAAATTGGTGAATTAGATGCTAACATGTTTGTTATTAATGATCAAAATATTAAAGGTACCCTTTTTCAAAGTAAATATACTGTTATTAGTAATGAAGAAAAACGTGAAGATATCTTACCACCATTAATTCAAGTAAATGAATATATGAATGAATTTAAAATAAATGTCCTAAATACCATAACTAATGATATTGATATTAAACCAACTGAAGAGAAATTATATGGTGAATCAAAATATGATTTTCCTCTTCCAACTGAAGAAAGTATATATGTTGAAAAAAGATTATATAGTCTAACCTATAAAATAGATAACACTAAATACGATATAAACTTCTATATGGCTGATGAAAATACATTAATTTGCGAACTATTAAAATATTAAATTACATAACAAAAATCCCGCTTCAATAAGAAACGAGATTTTTTTAATTAGCAGCTGTCAAATATCCCGGTGTACCTACAGCATCTATCCTTGCATATGTCTTATCAAGATAACTTGCGCTATATGTTGTACCATTACCCCCAACTAAACTACCACAACCATAAAACATACTCGTACTTGAAGTAACATTTGATATTGTCCATAAGCTAGATGCATATATAGTTACCACCCTTTGACAACTATAAAACATATATGACATATTAGTCACATTTGATGTGTCAAAACTACTTAAATCCAAGTTTGTCAATCTAAGGCAATTATAAAACATATATTGCATATTTGTCACATTCGAGGTATCAAAGCTATCTAAATTTAAATTCTGAATATACTGACAATTATAAAACATATATGACATATCTACTACATTGGATGTATCTAAATTATTTAAATTTACACTAAATACTGAACTAGTAATATAAGCGAATAGAAATCGTGAATTCTTGTTTGCCACTACACCATCATTTTGACCAATTGTTATTTCATACATATTATTATTATTTGAATCTACTGCCCATGCAAGTATTGTACCATCTTTTACTGTTCCTACATCCCATGTATTATTGTCATTAATGCTATGACCACTTATTGTATCAATAAAATGAATACTTTCTATTTGACCTCTTTGAATCGTAGTTGACAAGAAATAAGCCGTTGCACCTGTAGCCGATTCTGGTTCCAAAGTATTTACATTTGGTAATAGTGTTAAATATCCAGGTATACCTATAACATCTATTCTTGCATATGTTTTGTCAAGATAACTTGAATCATATGTAGTACCATTACCACCAACTAACTGACTGCAATTTTGAAACATATTATTACTTGATGTAACATTTGATGTATTCCATAAACTAGACACATATATTGCTGATAATCTTGAACAACCTTTGAACATAGATGACATATCTATTACTCTCGAGGTATTAAAAGTACTTAAATTTAAGCTTGTAATTCGCGATGAGTCCTCAAACATATATGACATATTTGTTACTTTTGAAGTATCAAAACTACTTAAGTTTAGACTTGTTAAATTTTGACATTTAGAAAACATAGATGACATGTCTGTTACTTTTAACGTATTAAAACCACTCAAGTTTATACTCGCCAATCTAGTACAGCCATTAAACATAGATGACATATTTGTTACTTTTGAAGTATCAAAACTACTTAAGTTTAGACTTGCTAAATTTTGACAACTAGAAAACATCTGCCGCATGTTAGTCACATTTGAGGTATCAAAATTACTTAAATCTAAACTAATTAGATTTCTACAAGACACAAACATATTTGACATATTTGTTACTTTTGAAGTATCAAAATTATTTAGATTTATATTAGTTAGATTATTCATATATGCAAATAAATATGCCGAATCAATATTAGCTATTACACCACCCACTTGACCAATTGTTAATTCATATTTACTGTTATTATCAGTATCCGTAGCCCATGCTAATATTGTACCATTTTTAATTAAACCTACATCCCATGTATTTGCATCATTTAAACTATGTCCACTTAATGTATTACTAAAATTAATACTTTCAATTTGGCCACGTTGAATTGTTGTTGATAGAAACATATCGGTTGAACTAGATGTAAATGCTAATTCCAACATATTAATGTTCGGAAATTCAGTCAAATAACCAGGATTTCGATCTGTATCAATTCTTGCATATGATCTACTAATATAACTTGAATTATATACCGTACCATTACCTCCAACTAACTTCTCACAACCAGTGAACAGTGTTGAAGTAGTCGGAACATTGGATTCATCCCATAAATCAGTCACATATATTGTTCGCAAATTTTGACTCCCTTGAAACATATATGCCATACTAGTTACATTTGATGTATCAAAACTAGCCAAGTTCAACGTTAATAATACACTACAACCATAAAACATATACTGCATGTTAGTCACATTTGATGTATCAAAACTACTTAAATTCAGAATATTGATGTTATTACAACTATTAAACATATATGACATATCCTTTACTTTTGAAGTATCAAAACTACTTAAATCTAACCCGATTAAATGTTGGCATTCTGAAAACATATATGACATACTTGCCACTTTTGATGTATCGAAATTGCTTAAATCTAAATTCACTAATTTACTACAACGAAAAAACATATGGGACATATTTGCTACCTTTGATGTATCAAAATTGCTAAAATCGATATCAGTTAAATTAGTCATATATGAAAATAAATCTCTTGAATTACTATTTGCTAATACACCGCCAGTTTGACCAATTGTTATTTCATAATTGCCATTGTTATTAGTATCTGTTGCCCATGCTAGTATTGTGCCATCTTTAATTCCTCCTACATCCCATGTGTTTGCATCATTTAAACTATGACCACTGATTGAATTACTAAAACTTATACTTTCAATTTGATTACGTTGAATTGTTGTTGATAAGAAATAATTTGTTGATGACGATGCATAAGTTGCCTCTAACATGTTTATATTATTAAGTTCAGTCAAATATCCAGCTGTACCTACAGCATCTATCCTTGCATATGTATTATCAGTATTTGTCGAATCATATATAGTGCCATTACCTCCAACCAAGGCAGTTAAGCCACCAAACATACTTACACTTGATATTACATTAGAAACATCCCACAGATTTGATACATATATCGTTACCAGTTTAGTGGCAGATGAAAACATATATTGCATATCTGTTACATTTGATGTATCAAAATTACTTAAGTCTATGCTTGTTAAACTGGAGCACGTAGAAAGCATATAGGAAATATTTGTTACTTTTAATGTATCAAAACTACTTAAGTCTATGCTTGTTAAATTACTACAGCCATAATAAAAAATCTTTTGCATATTTGTTACTTCAGAAGTATCTAGATTATTTAAAT